>Ga0208639_1000959_pt1 | contig 20083 bp, 21 predicted proteins | sample ETNtaG_33_FD_185772 | JGI IMG/M metagenome (GOLD analysis project Ga0208639, IMG submission 185772) | Marine microbial and viral communities from oxygen minimum zone, Eastern Pacific Ocean - ETNP201310SV76 (SPAdes) (version 2) | ecosystem: Environmental > Aquatic > Marine > Oceanic ...
GGGGCATCCATTTTCCCCCATAAGGGTATCTACAATTTCGATCAGTTTGCGGAAGGATTCGGTGGCGTCGCTCATGAGTGACAGGTCCTTTGGTGAATAGAATTATTTCTTTTTAGCTTCGTCTTCTTCTTTAAGTTGTTCGTAGAGCAGGAATTCTTTTTGCGCTTCTTCCTCCCGCCCTTGTTCCCGATGTATTTGCCCTATCAGTTTATGCGAACGCGCCATGGTTGGCATGTCCACTAAAGATTGCTTGAGATGTTTCATGGCTTTATCGTAGCGTTTTTATCTCAAGTAGAGGTCGCCCAGGTTGGTAGACACCAGATGGAATGATTTGAAATAGATTAGCGCTTTTTTAAATTATGCTTCTGCTTTTTCATAATGGCCCAGTGTCATCTCCAGGTGACCAATATTGTTGAGCACCATTGGAAATGTCGGGTTGAGCGCCAGACTTTTTTCATAGGCTTCAAGTACTTTGTCATACTCCTTCAATTCGACATACACTATTCCCACATTGTTATGTGCGTAAAAATTTCCGGATTCCCTGCGTGCTATTTCAAGAAGGATTTTTAAGGCCTTTTCGTTTTCTCCTTCCAGACTGAGCTTGGCGGCTTTGAACATCAAGCGGAAACTTTCCGGTTCATTTGCCAGAGCCAGGTTTGGGGTTGTCAGGATCAAGGCGAGGCTCAGCACAGGCAGTACTATTTTTCTTGAAAAATTTATGAAGATATGGAGTTGAATCATTGTTGCTTCTCCATGGGGGTTATATGAATTCCAAGATAACAGAGTTTGCCAGGAATAGGCCTTTTTTTGAGAGACGCAGTTGGCCTTGTTCGATAGTGATCAATTCTTTTTCTTTCAGAGAGGCAATGACATCTCCATATATCGATTTGATGGAAGTTTGAAACCGATCTTCAAATTTCATGATGCTGATGCCTTTTAGCATTCTTAACCCTAGCATGAGAGTTTCACCCATTGCCTGTCGAGGTCTAAGTGACTCGCTAAACTCAACCGCAGTATGTTTCTTGTTTATTTCACGGATGTAGTTTGTAGGTAGATTAGTATTTTTGGAGCGGATTCCATTCATATAAAAAGATGCTCCTGCCCCCAGTCCCAGTGTGTTTGAGTTTTGCCAGTAGGTTATATTGTGCCTGCATTCTTTTCCCGGTCGCGCGAAGTTTGATATCTCATAGTGGTGGAATCCATTCTCTTTAAGGAAATCTATAGTTCGTTTGAATAATTCCAGCTGGTGGTCTTCATCGGGCATAACGAGTTTTCCGCTGGATTGGAGTTTTCCGAAAGAGGTTTCCTTTTCGATGGTCAGGTTGTAGGTGGACAGATGCTCAGGTTTTTTGACCAGAGCCTGGCGCAGGTTATTTCCCCACCCGTCAAGCGTCTGGTCTGGGATGGCAAACATGAGATCCAGGGAAAGATTGCTGAATCCGGATTCGCGGGCCCGGTCAACAGTGCAATGTATTTCTTCAACCCCGTGCGCCCGGTCGAGCAGTTTTAGTTCTTCCTCATCAAACGATTGCACTCCAATACTGATCCTATTGTATCCTGCCTGCCGAATTGATTTCAATTGATCTGAGCCTATTGTCGCCGGATTGGCTTCAAGTGTTATTTCAGCATCTTCTGCAATATTAAATTGTTTTTTGCATTCTTCAAGAATTCGCGCCAGTTGAGTAGCAGAGAGGGTCGTGGGTGTTCCACCGCCCAGAAAAATGCTGTTCACCGTTCCGGCAGAGGAAAACTTTTGTGAGTAATGAGTCATTTCCTTAATCAAGGCAGAAACGTAAGTTTCCATTTCATCGCGCTTGATGGGATGCGAATTAAAATCGCAGTAACCGCATTTGTGTACGCAGTAAGGTACATGAATGTAAAGTCCAAAGGATTGCTCGTTCATTTTCTCATTGTATCAGTATTGACAATTGTAAATTCATGAAATTAAATATTCGCCTAAGCTGAAGGCGTGAACTAAATATAAACATAACTTATTGAGTTTATTTTGCTAAGGTGAGCCAGAAGAGGGTAGGGTTGTTAAAACCGCATGCTTGAGTTACCATTGGTGTAAATCAAATATTTTTGCATAGCCGCAGTAATGAGATCATGACATGGGTAGCTGGTTAACTGGAAAATATACAGAGAGAAGTGGGTTTCTGGGGTTGATTCTCCGAGACAAGTTCGCTAAGGGTTTGCCTGGGCCGAAGAGAGGCTTGAGATTAACGGTGAGATTGCGAACCTGTGCCTGAGTTATCCTGAGTTCGCCGTGCTCTTTCTTGAATGGAGGCATTCACCCTGAGTTCGCAAGGAATGGTTTGAAGCCGCACACGATGCGGCGGTTTTCCTGAAAAATGTTGATTCCGAGTTGCGCATTACCGATTATCTTGCAGAAGCGGTATGGTCTGAGGGAAATTGGCATAGGGCGATGGAACTGTTCGAAGATGCTTTGGAACTGGCTGAAAAAGTAGGGCAGGGTGTGATGGTTGTCAAGCTTCTTGACAAGCTGGCTCGCTATCAGTCGGGGTTGGGAAATCCTAGGCAGGCGGTAGAATATCTTGAACAATCTCTGGAAAATAAGTCTGGTGATGTAAAAAACAGGGGACATGAGGAACGCGATCAAAAATGCAGAATCCGCAATGAAGATATATAAAAAATTCAATCACCCGAATAGCAGGGTTGTTGCAGGGCAACTGCAGACTTGGAAGGGCTCTGTAGTCAGGACTAAATGAGAGAACTATTAATCGAATCCGTGTTGTGAGTGCGGCTGTAGACTTTTCTTAACTTAAGGCGATTATTTTTTGCTAAATTATCCGTTAAGTTCAGGAAAGGGTATAATGGCCCAGTCTTTAATTCATGCTGACAGGGCACGGTTTTTTATTTGAAGGATTGTGCATCCAAAGCTTTTAATCAAAATACTTAAGCACTTCTTGTTATCAGCAGACCTGGGGGGCTACTAAGCCGGACTTACCCGGAGTGATGCAAAAACAATGTGAAAGTCATAAAACATTAAATTACTCAGTCACTCAAATTGTCATTGAAAAAGGAAGAAAAGTTTAAATCAGGTTATGCCGCGATTGTCGGTAAGCCCAATGTGGGGAAATCTACGCTCCTTAATCGGCTTGTCATGAAGAAGATTGCGGCTATCTCGAACAAACCTCAGACGACCAGAAACAAAATTACAGGTGTGGTTCATTTTCCTGGAGGGCAGATCATCCTGCTGGATACTCCGGGAATCCATCAAGCTTCATCACAGCTCAATCGCCTTATGGTGAAGGCTTCTCTCAGTACCTATAATGATGTAGATATTATTTTGTTCGTCATCGATGCGAAGCAGGGGTTTACCGAGAATGATATTTTTGTGATGGGTACGCTGGAAAATGTGAAGTCTCCGAAACTTCTTATTATTAATAAGCTGGACCTTGTGGCCAAACCCGACTTGCTGGGATTAATTGCCGAAGCTAACGCGAAATCAATTTTTGATGAAATTATTCCCGTGTCGGCTCTTCGCTCAGATGGCCTGGAAGATCTTGGGCATACGATTCTTGGTTACCTGCCGGAAGGCCCACAATATTTTCCTGAGGATATGATAACGGATTGCTCTGAGGAATTTCTGGTCGCGGAAATTGTAAGAGAAAAGATCATGCAACGAACGCGTATGGAAATTCCCTATGCTGTTGCGGTAGTGGTTGAAGGAATGAGCGAGGGGCATAAAAATGTCTGGGTGATTGATGCGCTGATCATTGTTGAAAAACAATCGCAGAAAAAAATTCTGATCGGCGCAAAAGGGGCTATGCTCAAAAAACTTGGGAAACCGGCACGAGAGGAAATTGAGAAGCGTTTTGGCTGTAAAGTGTATTTAAACCTTTTTGTGAAGGTGAAAAATAACTGGAGAGAAGATGGTCGAAGTCTCCGCGAACTTGGATATCTGCATGATTCAAATTAAAACGAATGAGGATATAGAGACGATGCGCGAGTCTGCCAGACTCGCGGCGAAAGTTCTTTTGATGATCGAGCCTTATATAAAACCAGGGGTCACGACCAATCGGTTGAATGACCTCTGCCATGACTATATTCTCTCTCATGGCGCGGTACCCTCTCCCCTGAACTATAAGGGGTTCCCCAAGAGCATCTGTTCTTCCATTAATGAGGAAATATGTCACGGCATCCCATCAGAACGAAAACTGCGTAATGGTGATGTGATCAACCTGGACATCACAACTTATCTGAATGGTTTTCACGGTGATACGAGTAAAACATTTTTTGTGGGCTCACCACGAAAAAAAATCAGCCGTCTGGTCGAAACCTGTCGGGAGTCTTTGCAGAAGGCTATTGAAGTGGTGCGTCCTGGGGCCAGTCTGGGTGATATAGGCGCAACCATTCAAAATCTTGCTGAGTCGAGGGGCTATTCCGTTGTTCGCGAGTTCTGTGGGCACGGGATCGGACGCAGCTTTCATGAAGACCCGCAAGTCCTTCATCTTGGGAATTTTGGAGAGGGCATTGAGTTGAAAAAGGGAATGGTTTTTACCATTGAGCCGATGATAAATGAAGGGGGAGCCGCTTTAAAAGTTTTATCCGATAAATGGACTGCGGTGACTCAGGACGGTTCGGTTTCCGCACAATTTGAGCACACTCTTGCTGTGGTTGAAGGTGGATGCGAGGTTTTAACTCGCCTGGAAGGCCAAACCAATTTTTAATACTTCTCCGTCCTGCCCTTTTTCATTTTTAAGCGACAAAAATATCAATATCTTGCAGGCTTAAAATTAAAGAAATCCAAAATTGATAGGCCGTGCTATTTTTTAAATAAAATGATAATTCAATCTATAATGCTCATTTAAGAATCTGAAATTCAGGAGACCTTACTGCTATGGCAAAGAGTTGTTCGTTTGATATCGTGTCCGAGGTGGATATGGCCGAAGTGCAAAACGCGGTTAATCAGGCTGTGATGGAAATTCGTCAGCGCTACGATTTTAAGGGGAGCAAGAGCGAGATCAAGTTGGAACCGAAGGAGTGTCAACTGGTACTTATTTCTGATGATGAGTTTAAGTTGAAGGCGGTTGTTGATATTTTGCAAGGCAAATTAGTGCGTCGCAAGGTTTCTCTCAAGGCCCTTGACTATGGCACGGTTGAACAGGCTGGGGGGAATGCGGTTAGGCAGGTTATTAAGCTCCAGCAGGGCATACCACAGGATAAAGGTAAAGAGATTGTGAAGTTTTTAAAGACTGTGGGCGTTAAAGTCCAGGGGCAGATTATGGACGATCAGGTGAGGGTGAGTGGGAAAAGCAGAGATGATTTGCAGACCACCATTGCCGCACTGAAGGAAAAAGACTTTGATATAGAGATGAGTTTTAGCAATTATCGATGAGCACCTGTTTGTTTCTGAACATCTTAGATGATTAATAGTTTTAAAGATTCCTTCATGAGTACCTAGCTTTGGGTTTGCATGGCTGTAGCGGGTGCTCAAGAGGTCACGAATAAAAAAATAGGTTAGCTTTATCTCGAGGTTGTCATAATTGAGTCACTTGAGTTAAAACTTCTTTGACACGAAAAATGCCGCGTCCATCTATGAGACTTTTCCATTTCAAACTCATCGCTTCCAGTTCAGGTCTTTCTCACTCAAGAGCTTTCTTGAATTTTTTAGCATCGTAGTCAGTGCCTAACCCCAAATTAACCACAGCCACTGATTTTTCTACAAAGCGAGCTTTTGTTTACTGGTGTTCTACCTGATTAATGACCAGAGCGGGAGTTCCCACGGCAATACCCTCATGATACGCCCCCATCACAGACTGCTGCATCGTGTTCCCATAAAAATTGGGCCGTGTTGGTTACCGGGCCGGGGAGGCTTAATGTTTTGAATTGAGATGCGAGGTTTTTTAGCTCAGGTGCGTTGATGGAGTTGTGTCAGATAAGAATGGTCAGCTTGAGTTGAGGTTTTTCTTTACTCCTTTTAACCAGAATATTGAACTCAGCCGGTATTGTGAGGTTGAGCAAAACGCCCATGGTTCCCAAAAGGGGGTATGAACCTGAGAAGCAAAAGGTCTCAACGAATTCCGCATTCGTCAGGAATGGGCGGGAACCGATCAATCAGTCTTTTGCTGGTGTGTATTTGAACTGGCAAATGGTTCCAAGTTTTGCGAACAGGTTGGTCAGCTTCAAATCGACATAATCCTTTCGCGCATCCCACTGAATCTTATCGAACTCGCAAGCGGTCTGGATATAATCGACTCTGCCAAAGCGGATAAAAAACTGGGCGAACCAGCACTTTTTCATTTTGAAGTTCCATTCTGTTGTATCGGCTATTTTTGTGCTGGGCATAAAATGTTCCCAGGTAAAATTATCATCAAAAGATTTTTGGCCCGCTTCAACAAATGCTTTGAACGGATTATCAGATTTTTTTTCTTCTGCGATGGCTTTATCCATGTCTGACTTCATCCACCCACGGAGGGCCTGGGTAATAAATTTCCGGGCACGATCGATTCGGATATTGTAATCATCAAGAACATTGTGAGATGCGTACATGAACAAACCTATGATGGTCAGTCTTTGCGCTGTGGGTTCCAGCTTTTCGCCATCTTCGTACTCCCATAGTTTGACAAATAGTTCGGAGATTTTTTCTTTATCAATAACAACCTCTTCTGTTTCCAGATGCTCCAGAATGGGGTCTAAATGTGCCGTGGCTTTTTTAGCGAAATCGGAGTCTGCGGCTGTTGCGCTTTCTTTATTTTCAGTCATGTTCAAGTTTTCCAAGTGGATAGGTTGCAAAAAACTTTGAATGGCGGGAGACCCTGTTTCCTGACCTTACAATAGCCAATCTTGAACGCAATTGATTCAGATTTTGGTTCGGAATATCTTGACTCCACATTCTTTCAATAGTTCACAGAAAATAGCATATTGTGGGGTATCTGTTCAAGATTATTGCGGATACTCAGAATCTGGCCTCCCAGACTGGTGGGACAAAGCAATCTCGTATATAATATAGGCCAATCTCAATCGCTCTACACTAATGAAACAGGATTTATTCGACATAGTGGTTATTGGGGCTGGAGTCATCGGTCACAGCATCGCTTTCAGGCTAAAACAAAGGAAACCAGAGTTTCGCTTGGCTGTTTTGGGCGATCCGATGAGTTCGCTCATGGCATCCCGCGCCGCCGCCGGTATGCTGGCCCCATTTTGCGAATGCGACAAAGCGGACCGCTTTTTCGGGTTTTGCAGGGAATCCCTTGAAAAATATCCGGGATTTATCGAGGAGCTATCCTCGGTGAGTGGTGTTTCCATCCATCTTTCCATGAAGGGTTCTCTCATGCCGTCTTCGTCTTTTGGCGGCGACTGGGAAGAGCAGATTCGTTTTTTTCGGGAAGAAAATATTCCTCATGAAATCTGGTCACCTGACAGGCGTCGAGAACAAGCTCCTGCTCTGGCCGACTCATGCGGTGAGGTCATCTGGGTGGGGGAAGGGCAGGTCAATAACCGGGAAATGCACGATGCTCTTGTTATGGCGTCTCAGAAACTAGGAGTGGAGATTCTGGAAAAGAATGTGACTGGATTCCTTCATGACTCTTCCACCGTTGAGGCGGCGGTTACAGATGCGGGAGAAGTTCGAGGACGTCAGTTTGTTCTTGCCTCTGGAAGCTGGTCTTCCCAGTTGGGGAATATTCTTGATGTATCCCTGCCGCTGAAGCCGATAAAGGGCCAGATGTGTCGCTTGAAACTGGAAGATGACCGGCTTGATTATACGGTCCATGGCCTGCTGACTTATATTGCGCCCTGGAAAGGCAAAGGCTTTGTGTTGGGCTCCACTATGGAAGACAGAGGGTTTGACCCGGCGATAGAAGATGAGGCGATTCGTGACCTAATCCATCGAGCGGCGCAAGTGGTGCCTTGCCTGGAGGATGCTCCGTTGATTGAGAGTTGGGCCGGGTTTCGTCCGGCCGCTGAAGATTTGATGCCCGTGATGGGTAAGAGCTCTCGCTATGGAAATCTCTTTTACTCGACCGGACATTATCGAAATGGAATATTACAAACTCCGCATCAGGCAGATTATACAGCTGAGACAATTCTGGAAACTTTGGCCGATGAAATATCCGAATTTTCTCCACAGCGCTATAATCTATAGCCCACTCGCAACTACCATTCATGCACAATAATCCCGGCAAAGGTCAGGATCTGGATCGCGACTTCAGAAATATCTGGCATCCATGCACTCAGATGAAGGACCATGAATCGGTCCCGCCTCTGCATATTGAAAGGGGGGAGGGGATTTACCTCGTGGACAAGGATGGGAAGCGATATATGGATGTTATATCGTCCTGGTGGGTCAATTTATTCGGTCACAATCATCCGCGACTCAACAAGGCGTTGATCGATCAGGCGGGTCGAATGGCGCATGTGTTGTTTGCCGGGGTCACGCACACTCCTGCTATTGACCTGGCAGAATCGCTGGTCAAACTCACTCCACCCAACTTGACACGGGTATTTTTTTCAGACAACGGTTCAACTTCAGTTGAGGTGGCGCTCAAGATGAGCCTTCAATACTGGCGGCAGACCGGACAGGCGCAACGCACGCGGTTCATTCATCTTACCGATAGCTATCATGGCGAAACACTGGGCGCTCTGTCTGTGTGCGGAATAAATCTGTTCCGTGGAAAATTTGAGAACGTGCTCATGGAAAATATAGAGGTGGCAGGGCCGGATTGCTATCGATGTCCGTTGGGACTCAAGCGTGAGAGTTGCGAGGCTGAATGCTTCGAGCCCATGGAAAAAGCGCTTGAGGAAAACAGGGAAACGATTGCCGGAGTGATTGTCGAACCTCTGGTGCAGGGGGCGGCAGGGATGAAAATGTATCCTCCTGTTTATCTGGAAAAACTGGAAAAGGCCTGTGACAATTTTAAAACACATACAATTTATGATGAAGTGGCAGTTGCATTTGGAAGAACGGGATCACTTTTTGTCTGCGGGGAATATGAATTGAAACCCACCTTCCTATGTTTGTCAAAGGGTATCACCTCAGGTTACCTGCCTCTTGCGGCAACTCTGGCAAGCGAGGAAATTTATCAGGCGTTTTATGATGAGCCAGCATCTATGAAGTTATTTATTCATAGCCATAGTTATTCGGCAAATCCGTTAGCCTGTGCCTGCGCTAACGAAACCCTGACATTGCTGACGGAAAATAAATTTTTGCCAGGCCTGAAACCAAAAATTGAATTGATAAAAGAAATGGGCAACAAAATACGTGAACTTAAATGGTGTGGTGAGTTCAGGCAAATAGGGATGATCGCCGCTATAGAACTGGTGCGCGATAAACAGAGTAAGGAGACGTTTTCTCAGGAGGAACGTGTGGGGTATAAAATTTATCTTGAGGGATTGAAAAGGGGAATTTTAATGCGTCCACTGGGGAATGTTGTTTATTTTATTCCGCCTCTGGTAATCACAGATAATGAAATCGAAACCATGATCAACACAGCCTGTGAAAGCATTCAGGCTGTGCTGGGTGAATAATCTTAAAAGAGAGGATCGTTTAATGTACGAAGTGACAGTCAAAACTGGATTTTCGGCCGCACATCAGCTCCGCTACTATGATGGTAAATATGAAAACCTGCACGGGCATAACTGGACGGCTATCGTGACTGTGGAAACAAAGAAACTGGATGAGATAGGCCTGGGGGTCGACTTTGTTGTTCTTAAGAAAAATGTTGAAGAGATTTTGACTCACCTGGATTATAAAAATATTAATGAGGTCCCGCCTTTTGATAAGCAGAATCCTTCTGCAGAAAATATTGCTAAATGGTTATTCGATGAGTTGGCTCGACAAATAAACGGTGATAATGCTCGACTGAAACGAGTCGAGATTAAAGAATTTGATCACTGTGGCGCGGCTTATTTTGAATAAAAACGCCTTAAATTGAGATAAATAAGCTAGTTCAGAATGCTGAGCAGATTTACCAGCGTTCCGGATTTATTCCACTGGGATAGTGAGAACAATTCCTCCCATCACATCGTTTAATTTAAAATCACTTTTTGGGCTCTTTGGGTGCGTGTTGTGGCAAGACACGCACGCGGCACTTACTGCGAAGTCTGGATAGAGAGCCTGAAAATATTTTTTTCCGCCAAGTTTTGAAACACCTATGAATGGTCTTACTGGATTGCGCACCACATTTTCCAATCCCTTGCGTTCAAACTCGTTGGCGGCTCCGTTGTGACTGTTAATGGGCCATAGACTGATCAGTTTGAAATCGAATCCCAGTTGCTTTTCTATGATCAGGTCCGAAGCATTCAAAAGAAACTGTGCCGGTAGCAGGAGGGCATTTTCCTCCCACCAGTGCTCAGAAGCAAAAGCGATATTCTTATTTTGCAGGCGGTTAACAATATACTTTAAATACACGGTTCGGTCAGATTCCAATACGGCATGGAGGTAGTCGGCGACCACTTCTGGTGCAATTAGTGGGTCCTCAGCATTTTTGCCACTGTCATCTATAGGAAAAGTGATTACGATTCCGCCCATGACATCCCCCAGTTTGAAATCCCTTTTCGGACTATTGGGGTGTTTGTTATGGCAGGACGCACAGGCCTTTGTCACTGCCAGATCGGGATAAATAGCGGTGAATACTTTCTTTCCTTTTAAAGAAATGATGGCGGTTTGGATCTTGCTAGGATCTTTCAACACCGTTTGTAGTGCCGATTCTTCGAATTTTGATTTAGGTTTGTTGTTCACGTTAATCGGCCACAGGCTGGTCAGCCGATAATCCATATCCAATCCTTTTTCTTTGATCATATGAGAAGAAAACGCAAGGAACTGAGCGGGTAGAGGCAGAGTATTTTCATTCTTCCAGTTTTCGGAAGCTTTTAATGAGATAGTGACTGCCAGTCTTTCTACAATTACTTCTGAGTAGATGGTTCTGTTGGCTTCAATAATAGAATGGATGGAATCTGCGGCTCGGGAGGCTGGAATGCCTGAAATCTTTTCAGAAGGATTCGCCGGAACTGGCTTAGCAAAAAAGCAGGAAATCAAAATCAGCGCTGTAAGAGGAAAAGCGATTAATGCTTTGCGCATAAGACTCTCCATGAGAAAACTCAGCTTCAACAGAATGGTCAGAAAACAGAAAGGCCATCCGAAGCGGATGACCGGTCCTCTGCTTTGACTAAAAGTCAAAAGTTTCCAGCGACTTGCCCTCCCTGTCAGACGCACGGTTGAAAATCTATCAAACCACGCTCTCCAAATCTGGGCCCGATAGCAGCTTTTGTCAATAGTTTCCTTGAAATTCATTTTTGGTTCATATTGTGGAAGGGCTGTGCCTTGTTTCTACAAAAGGGAGTCTCTATAATGACAACCAGCAATTATATCCGGGGATATTATCTGTGAATATCCCAAATCATATTTTTAAACTTTTACGTAATATTTGAATGATTGATCACCTGATCAAAGACCTTGCCCTCCTGCTACTTGTTTCTCTCCCTATAAATATAGTTTTTCATCGGATCAAGCTTCCATCCATCATGGGGTTTATCATAGCCGGCGTAATTATAGGTCCGCACGGTCTTCTGTTAATAGATGACCTGGCGTCCGTCGATCAACTTGCAGAGATTGGCGTGATCCTGCTTTTGTTTGTGATAGGTCTTGAGTTTTCCCTGAGTAACGTCTTGAAAAATGTTGTTCGCATTACCGGGGTGGGTGGTCTGCAGATTGGATTGACCGCTCTGGCGGTTTACATGATTGGGGTGGGTATCCAAATGCCGTTCAATGAGGCGGTTGTATTTGGATTGTTGACTGCTTTGAGTAGTACGGCGGTTGTTCTTAAAATGATTACGGACAGGGCTGAAATAGACACTCCACATGGACAGGCTTGTATCGGGGTTTTGCTGTTTCAGGATTTATTTGTTGTTCCATTGATGCTGATTATTCCCTTGCTTTCAGGGGCGGAAAGTTATTCAGCAATGGATTTTGTTGGCGCTATGTTCAAATCCATTGCGGCGGTGGGAGCAATTTTCTGGTTGTCTCGCATGCTGGTGCCAAAACTACTGGAATTAATCGCCAGACTGGGAAGCAAAGAGCATCTCACTTTACTGGTTATCTTGATTGTTCTAGGCACGGGGTGGGCTTCTCACGAGGTGGGACTCACTGTAGCCATGGGAGCGTTTATTGCGGGACTTATTCTTTCTGAGTCGGAATACAATCATCAAATCATAGTAGAGTTTCTGCCGCTGAAGGATTATTTCGTCAGTATATTTTTTATATCGCTAGGCATGTTGCTCCATCTGGACATGTTTTTAAATTCTTTCTTCATGTATCTTGGTTGGGCCGTTGCACTAATTGGCGTGAAATTTTTAATGGCGTTTCTGGCATCGGCGTTACTCCGCAATTCGTTCCGTATTTCATTTGTTGTTGGCTTGCGTCTGGCACAGATCGGTGAGTTTTCCCTGATACTTGCCGCGTTGGCGTTAGAACAGAAGATATTTTCCGATGTTCAGTATCAGTCTTTTTTAATCGTTTCCATTATCAGCTTGTTGGCGGCTCCCGTGTTGATTCAGATATCCTCCCTTCTTTCGATTCGCCTTTTTGCCAAACTGGGGACAGAGTCTGCGCCTACAGAAGAATCCACTCAGCCTCTTTCTCAACACGTTATCGTTGCCGGGTACAGCCTTATTGGACGCACGCTTTCACGTGTTCTGAAAGAAGCTAACATTTCCTCCGTTATTCTAGAATTGGACGGCGAGGCTATCAAGCATGCATTGACAGAGAAAATGACCGCTATATACGGCGATGCAACGCACAGGGATATATTGATGCGTGCTGGAATCAGCAGGGCTAAGATGATTGTTTTTGCGTTGCCCGATAATATTGTCACGCAACAGGGAATCATGCTGGCTCGTCGACTTAATCCTGACATTTATATACTCGTTCGTACCCGCTTCGCTTCGCAAGTGGAAGAATTAAAAAATGCCGGTGCCGATCAGGTTATTCCAGAAGAGTTTGAAACGTCTATTGAAATCTTTTCTCGAGTACTCCGGGAATACCGGGTTCCTACAAATGTCATTGAACAGCAGGTAGAGCTGGCGCGACTGGAAGGTTACAGTATGTTTCGTGGCTTGTCGCTTTCCATTGAGAGTATGAAGAAATTTTCTACTTTCCTCACCGCAAGCCTTACTCAATCCTTTCAAGTCCTCAACGATTCGTGGTGCAATCAGCAAACCCTGGGCGATTTGCAATTGAGTAGAAAAACAGGGGGCAGGATCATAGCCGTTGTCAGGACTAACGATGTTCACGCAAACCCCGGGGATGACTTTGATTTAACTGCCGGCGACATAATCGTTTTATTTGGACGTCACGCACAACTGGACCAGTCCCTTAGGGTTTTGCAGTCTGGATATCAAAGTGAAGAGGAAAGGACACGGTTGAAGAAAGGAGTTGATGGTCAGCCTGGCAGGATATGAGTTCCTGTCTGGCCTTCAATAGCGGGAAGCAGATTATAGGGACCGGCGATGATGGATTCCTTCCCTCCTTTTTGTACGAAATCAATAGCGGCTTCAACCTTGGGTTTCATGCTTCCTTCGAGAAAGTGACCTTCTTCTAAATAAGTTTTCATTTCTGAAACGGTCGCTTTTTTGATTTCCTGTTGACCGGGTTTGTTGAAATTCAAATAAACGAAGTTAGCTTCAGTCAATACCACAAAATAATCCACTTCCACTTCCCTTGCCGGCAATGCGCTGGTTATGATTGTTCAGAAAATAAGAATTTTAAATGTGAAATTAGACGCAGGTGCAAATTGAATAAATTCCCAGTAGGGTGATTTACCCAAAATCGGGTTAAAATTGATGGATGAATGTAATTAATGATACGATTGCCCTGTATTAGCGATATTTTTTTCGTGAAAGGAGTTTTGAATGCCTTTGTGGCTGATAATCGGTATAGGTAGTTTTATCGGTGGTGTTTCAAGGTATCTGATCAGTGGATGGATTCAGGGCGGTGTGATCACTTTTCCTTTTGGAACCCTTGGAGTCAATTTTATTGGCAGTTTGATTTTGAGTTTGATCATGTACCTTTCAGAATATGCCGGGTTTTTTAGTGAAGAGGTCCGTATCTTCTGGGCCATTGGTCTTTTGGGGTCATTCACAACTATGTCCACATTTAGTTATGAATCGTTCAGACTACTGGAGCAGAATGAAAATTTACTATTCGGTTTGAATGTGGCAGGAACTTTGCTGTTAACATTGGCGGCTGTTTATATGGGGAAATTTATCGTTTTGAATTTCATAGTGGGGGCAAAATGAAAAAGGAATCTGAAGCGGTATTGTTGCGTATTTTTATTGGAGAAGATCATAAGTATGAGGGGAAACCGCTATATAAGTTTCTACTGGAATTATTTCGGCAAGAAGGTCTTGCAGGTGCGACCGTTTTAAGGGGGATTGCGGGTTTTGGAAAAACGAGTCACATTCACACGACCACGATACTTCGTTTGTCGACCGATTTGCCTATAGTCATTGAAGTGGTCGATAAACGAGAAAATATTGAAAGAATCAAGCCGCTTCTTGAAGGAGTTATACAAAAAGGTTTGATCACTGAAGAAACTATCAAGGTTATATGCTACGAAGGAGCATAAAAATAAAATCATGCTACCTTTTTATTCTTTCGGTGCAGAATTATTTAAAAAAATGATCCGGTTGGCGTGTTGAAGAATGTTTCAAGCGGGATCGTTTCCTGTTTGAGGAAGCCGCTATCAGGGAGGTCGCCTGTAGAGACCATTTCAACAACTGCGCATACAGAAGCCGCAGTTGTCCAGGAGATTGAATTCCATTTCTGACCAGCGACTTTTTTGGGATAGTAACTGCGTACAAATTCCTTGCGCAGGAGTTCATCTTTTTTCCAGCCTTCAACGGCGGCGTGAATATAAACCACATCGGCTTTGACCGGTGGTTTAGCATTGACCAGTATTTCACCTGATAATTCGCGCTTCTCTCTCATATAGAGTTCGTTAAAGAAAAAGCGCATTAACTTACAGTGTCCGGGATAGCGAATCGTCTTGTAATTTAACTTGGAAACTTTTCCGTCAAAAGTTTCGCACATAGTTCCCAAACCGCCGGAAGTGGTGAATGCTTCAAGCTGGACGCCGTCAATAACAATGGTTTCCAATCCTTCCATCGCCGGGACACGGGTGCACTGCCCGTCTTTTATCACTTCACAATCGTTAAGATATTCATTGACGACTCCCTCCGATGACCAGTTAAAGGCATAACCCAGGAGCCCGCGAGGATGTTTTGGCAAGGCTCCAACGCGTAACTCTATACTGCGTAACTTGTCTATTCCTCTAGTGAGGTCTGATCCCACAATATTGATGAAGCCAGGTGCGAGACCACATTGCGGTGCCATGATGCCTTTGGATGTTTTTGCAAGTTCACGCACTCCTTTAGTGGTGGGAACATCTTCTGTTAGATCGAAATAATGTATGCCTGCCGCATGAGCGGCCTTGGCTACCCTCAGGTTTAAGTGGTATGGAAGACAACTGACTACTGCATCGTGTTCCTTGATGGAACTATTGAGGGCTTCCGGATTGGAAATATCGCCTCTTATCAATTCAAACGCTACTTTCCTATTTGTTTCCCTGGCTAAACCCGTTACCGCATAGCCGTTTTCATGCAAAAGAGTCGCTACCAGCAATCCTACCTTTCCCAATCCAATAACGAAAACGGAGTGAATTTTGTTTTTCATCACAATCCCAAAGTGTTCTCTATCTTTCAATTATATCCAGTAAAGCCCAGTTAAACCACCCGTATATTGCATTAAATAATGGAAAGGTGATGGGCGAGTTGCATGGATTTTGACAATGAAATCTTGCTTTGGGTATGGTATTTTCTAGTTCTAATTCATTTCTGCTGATAAGTGATAATCCCATTTTCCGGCACCCCAAAAGCTGGAGATATATTAAGGTCTCAGCACAGGCAATAGTTTTTATGACAATTCAAAGAGACAAGTACTTAAAAGGAAACCGAATTTTTCCTGAACCGATTGTTGATGGTTTGAGTGTAAAGAATCTGATCGATAGATGCTTCAATGGTTACAACGCCGCTCGTATCCAGGAAATTTGCCATCTTGTTTCTGAAAAGATGTCCAGCCAGGATGTATATATTGGTGTCAGCCTGTCAGGCGCATTGACTCCCGCTGGTTTGGGATCGTCCTGCATCGTTCCTATGATCCGGTCCGGTATGATCGATTATATAGTGACTACGGGAGCCAATATATATCACGATTTGCATCACTCATTGGATCTTCATCTGACACAGGGAACGCCATTCGTTGATGATACGGAATTGTTTGAAAACGATATCATCCGCATTTACGATATTTTCATGGACTACAAAGTTCTGGCCGCTACAGATAACTGGCTGTTGCGGACTTTTTCGCGCCCGGAATTTCAAAAGCGGATGGGGACGCGTGAATTGCATTATATGCTTGGACAATTTGCCGATGAGATCGAACAGGAACGCGGAACGGTGGGGAAAAGTTTTATTGCCGAAGCGTACCGATACGAAGTGCCTGTGTATACATCCTCCCCCGGTGACAGTACCCTGGGGTTGGATATTGCCGCGCTTAATCTGGTAGGAAAAGATATTTGTATCGATTCGGCCATCGATGTGAATGAAACTGCGGCATTGGTTCTGGAAGCGAAACACACTGGTCAAAGCGAGGTCATTATTTGGGGGGGCGGCTCACCTAAAAACTTTATCTTGCAACCAGAGCCAGCTTTGCAGGAGGTCTTGGGTTTTGATATCAAGGGCCATGATTATTTTGTGCAAGTCACAGATGCAAGGCCCGATACGGGAGGGCTTTCAGGGGCGACGCCCAGTGAGGCTGTCAGTTGGGCGAAGGTTGATCCGGATACGGTGAGCCAATCCATCGTTTGCTATAGTGATACGACAATTGTTATGCCATTGTTGACGGCGTATCTTAAAAACTGCGGGATCCAAAGAGAACCAAAGCGATTGTATGGGAAGGTGCCGGAATTAATGGAAAAACTTCGCAAGGCTTTTATGGAGCAAAAGGATATCGTTTTAGGTAAGCGAAGTATTGAAGATACCGTTAATTTTTTAAAAGGGAGCAAGAGTCGGGACTGACGGCCGTTCAGATAGAGCTTCATAAAAATCAAGTAAATTTATACGAGGACGGGAGGGCAACATGAAACCCAGTAATTGTACATTGTTCAGCGGTGGTGCCAAAGGCGCAGAAGAAGAGTTTGGTGTTCAGGCCGAAAAAGCGGGAATAGAGGAAGTCAACTTTACATTTGAAGAACATGGGATCAAACGTAAACGAGGTCTGCATTTTTTAACGCATGAAGAATTGAAAAAGGGAGAGGTCAGCCTGACTTATTTATCCAGCATAATGAATCGTTCTTATGCTCATGGACCCAAATTGAAAAAAGTATTACAAAGTATCTGGCACCAAATCAACAATGCGGAAGAAGTGTTTATCGTTGGGAAAATACTGGATGATGGGACAGTTAAGGGAGGGACGGGGTGGGGAGCTGAGTTTGCTAAAATATGCAATAAGCCCCTTCACGTTTTTGATCAGGATCAAAAAGAGTGGTTCAAATGGAATCAGGATCGGTGGAAACAGCACACCCCAAAAATCCGTAAAAAGCGCTTTGCTGGTGGCGGAACCCGATTTTTAACTGCTGATGGAAAAAAAGCCATCGCCGATTTGTATAAAACTTCTTTCAAATAAAAAACGGCTTAATGAGGTTGTTCTGAAAAATGGATCTAGAAGAGCGCGAAGAACTCAAAAGAGAAATCCTGAATGAGATAGAGCTTCAGGAGAATCAGATTGAGAGCCTTAAAAAATCAGTTAAACCTGTAGCGCCAGATAATGCAATAGGTCGTCTCACCCGCATGGAAGCTATTGGTAGTAAAGCTGTCAGTGAAGCGTCACTAAATTCCTCCCGAATCAAACTGGCTAAACTTGGGATCGCATTGGAAAAAATTGATGATCCCGGGTTTGGTGTCTGTATAAGGTGTTCCAGCCCCATACCAAAAGGTCGCATTTTATTGTTGCCCGAAAGTGTAGTGTGTGTGCCTTGTGCTGAGGCAAAATAAATTATCTCGCATTTGATGCCATGGAATCGTGCAGGTATGCGCGATCATTGTTGGAGCATTCCTTGTGCAGAATATTTTTCTGTTGTACTCGCGTTGAGAAAGGACTTTTCTTCGTTCAGTATAAAGATTTAACAAAATCCGAGTATTATTGAATGAGCCTTTTCTTAAATAGTAATGAGCTGGAGAGCCGGGGAGATTCCTTTGTTTGGCGGCGTGTTTTATTAAGCTTGGTACTCCTTTTTGTCGTATGCCTTGAACTAAGGTGTCCCGGAATTTTCTTTTGTAGTAGAGGGGTCAGAAACGAAAGGTGAGCATGGAACCCAGGTAAGTGATATCAAACCCAGGATCCGTTAGTTCAATAAATTTGCCGGCATTAAAATAGACAAACGTTCCTTTAAGATCAAGGTGCCGATTGAAAATGTATTTAACTTCCAGTTCGGGTTGGGTACCGACATAACGCGCTCGGCTGGATTGACCGCTACGCAGTAGTCCGTTGCCAATAGAGTAGACACCATCATCCAGACTATCACGCCAGATAAATAAAGCGCTCGTGGTTATAGACCAGTGTCTTCCCAGAGTCAGAGTCATTCTGGGGTGCAAGTCTCGTTGGTTGATGAGTCCGCTGGCGGCAAGCTGACTGATATGTTTTCCTTTTGGGAAAAATGGATTGAACGAATTTAAGTCTGTATCTGTAGAATCATCATCTCCCGAATACAAGTCTGCACGCAGGCTAAAACGCAACTTGCTTTCTCTATTGAATGAAAAAGTATAGCCAGTATCGGATGCCAGGGCATAGGCATGAATGTCACCCTGACCAAAGGAGCCGAACTGGTACAAGAATTCGAAATTGTAATCCAGATTTCCCTCTTTGCCCCAAATTCGGGTTCCCAGGGTGTGGCGGTCTTCTTCTGCTGGTCCCTGATCGTAAGTTGCGCTTTGGTTATGCAATCCCAGGTAATAGAGATCGGTATTCAAAGAAAAGTTTGCCGGCAATTTCTGGCGCACCCCATAAAGACCCCAAAAAGTCTGTGCTGTTTCCGATTCGTTGTCGAAAATATTTGGGCTGAGGACGACCTGGCGAGCGCCGAAGGCCCGCACGTCCCATTTGTTCGCACGGAATATGCCGGTCACCGCATCGTGACTGAGGCGCATATTGGGTCGCTCTCGATAGTTCAAAAATCGTCTGCTGCCTAAAGCAATTTCCTGTCGTCCTGTACGCAGGGTCAGAGATTGATCGGATTTATTCCAAAACTCAAAATCGATGAACCCCTGATTCACAGCAAGCGAGTCTCTATCCACCCCACGCGGTCCACCGTTTCGTCCTGATTCGATACCAGTCATCAATTGGAAGAATAAACGGGTACTCTTGCCCACATGCAGGTCGGCATGACCGAGATAGCGTTGCAGGTAATACCCATTGCTGTCCTGAACGCCCTTGCCCCAGTTGTTATTATCAATGAACTCGAAATGTTGACGAGTTTCTCCACCCAGAGTCAAATAGAGTGACGCAGACTTATTAAGTGGAATGTACTTTATCGGATCGAAAAAATCTGTTCTCTGGCTGGAGTCATGCAGGAATCGATAATTTTCTTTGTATCGTAAAGAGTGGAATGAGAGGCGTCCCTCATCAGCCCAGACGGGGATTGCAGTCCATGCCACTAATAGCATTAACACCCAAATCTTTGCTAGGTCACGGCTGGGTACAAGGAGAAAAAATTTTATATGAATAAACACTTTCTATTCAATTGGTAAATTAATTTTTCCCCGAAGTATAATAATTTTTTTCAGCATTTACCAGTGAGGTATCAGGGAGATTAAATATCAGGCCGCAATGGATGTTAGACAATCAGGCAACCATTTCAACTGACTCATGAAGGTGTGTGTGTTTCCTCACCGCAAGGTTGCTTTGTATACCGGAATGAGGAGAGGAAACGTCCTGGATCTTAAAAAGAAGGATGTGGACCTAAAACGCAAAGAAGTCCGGTTTACTTTGAATAAAATAACGAAGCCA
>Ga0208639_1000960_pt1 | contig 20068 bp, 16 predicted proteins | sample ETNtaG_33_FD_185772 | JGI IMG/M metagenome (GOLD analysis project Ga0208639, IMG submission 185772) | Marine microbial and viral communities from oxygen minimum zone, Eastern Pacific Ocean - ETNP201310SV76 (SPAdes) (version 2) | ecosystem: Environmental > Aquatic > Marine > Oceanic ...
GTGCTTCTTTCCATTCTAATTGGTTGACCGCTATGTTGGGGCCTTTATGAACGGAATTATTATATGGGAATATTTTTCCCCATTTTTCCTGAGTGACTTCATGTGTATCCAGATAAAACGAATCCAAGCAGACTTTGTGAACCGGACGCTCACGGTCATTGGGGCGCTCTCGAACATTGGGGCGAAGAGCCAGATAATCGTGTATTTTATCAGTACCCATCATAAAACAGCCTTTCTTGATGAGAACCATGCTCTCGGGGGCTTTATCTGCCCATACTGAAGAGGCCGATATCAGGATAAAACTTGTCAGTAGCAGGAATATCTGATTTTTCATAGCGGACAATTGTACTTTTCACGAGCCACAAGGTCAAGACCCGTATTTGGGAATTAATTACAGTGAGACAGATAAGGAGATAAAGAGGGTCGAATAAGCGATAAATACAAAAATAACTGGATTGGATCTTGCTCCGGGTGACGTGATTAGTCCAAAATCCAGGAAATCTGTGACCTTTGGGACAAAGACCGATCCATGAAAAAGGAACTAATTTTGGGGCTTTTAAAGGTTTATCTTCCTTAGTCTTACCAGAATCTGTCTACTGATCACATTCCATATTCCTGAAGAGGAGTTACTTTCATACTATTTTGCTTGAGGGCGCGTAATGCTTTCAGTAAAGCAAATGAGCCTGCTATGGTGGTGTAATAGGGGATATTGATTGTTAAAGAAGCTCTTCTTAATGAGAGTGAATCTTTAATCGATTGCTCGCCAAATGTAGTATTGACCACAAATTGTATATTTCCATTATCAATGCTGTCTACAATATGTGGCGATCCCTCCTTGACTTTGTTTATCTGAACCGTTTGCAGGTCATGTTCGTTCAAATATTGAGCGGTTCCTTTGGTTGCAATGATTTCATAGCCCAATTCATAAAATTCTCTGGCGATTTTCAAGGCATCGGGCTTATCCGGGTCTTTGACGCTGATGAATACGGAACCCTTGTCCAATAAAACAATTCCCGTTGCCAGTTGGGCTTTGGCGAATGCCATTCCAAAAGACAGATCAATTCCCATCACTTCTCCGGTAGATTTCATTTCAGGACCTAAAAGAGTATCTACATTTTCGAATTTGTTAAATGGGAAAACGGATTCCTTAACCGCAATGTGGGCGACGATGGTTTTCTCTACTGCCCCAAGTTCTTTTAAAGTTTTACCCGCCATTACCAATGCCGCCAGTTTTGCAAGTGGAACCCCCGTGGTCTTGCTCACAAAGGGAACCGTTCGCGATGCTCTGGGATTAACTTCAATAATAAAAACCTCACCCCCTTTGACAGCAAATTGAATATTGAGAAGTCCTATCACATTCAATTCACGGGCAAGGCTACAGGCTTGTTCTTCAATCTTAGAGATGGTCTCAGGATCCAGAGAATAGGGCGGCAGGGAACAGGCGCTGTCTCCTGAATGGATACCTGCTTCCTCAATATGCTCCATAACGCCACCTATGAGAATATCCGTCCCATCAGATATGGCATCCACATCAACTTCTGTGGCATTTTCAAGGAAATCATCGATCAGAATAGGGTGTTCGGGGGAAGCTTCGACAGCATGGCTCATATAATATTCGAGACGATCCTGGTTATATACAATTTCCATGGCACGTCCTCCCAGAACATATGAAGGACGTACAACTACAGGATATCCAATTTCCCTCGCTATATCCCTAGCTTCTTCAAATGAGGTGGCTGTTCCGTTGACGGGTTGTTTGAGCTTGAGAGTTTTCATCACCTCAGCAAATCGTTCACGGTCTTCGGCGCGGTCAATATTGTCAGGATTGGTTCCAATGATAGGAACTCCCGCTTTCAATAATGGGATAGCTAGTTTTAGCGGAGTTTGACCGCCAAACTGGACAATCACGCCAAGAGGTTTTTCAACTTCCACAATGTGCAATACATCTTCAAAAGTAACAGGCTCGAAATAGAGGCGATCAGAAGTATCATAATCAGTGCTGACTGTTTCCGGGTTACAATTAACCATAATTGTTTCGAATCCAGCTTCTTTGAGGGCAAATGAGGCATGGACACAGCAATAGTCAAATTCTATTCCTTGTCCTATACGGTTGGGTCCGCCTCCCAAAATGATAATTTTTTTATTGTCCGTAGGATTAGCCTCGCATTCCTCTTCATAGGTTGAATACAAATAAGGCGTGTGTGCTTCAAATTCAGCGCCACAGGTATCAACTGTCTTGTACACAGGTTTTAAACCATAAGAATTTCGTTTATTGGCAATGTCTTCCGGTTTGCAATTGAGAAGACCGGCAATATAAATATCAGAGTATCCGGTTTCCTTGGCTTTTTTAAGAAGCTCTTTGGTTAATCCACCAACAGTTTTTGTCAAAATAATTTCTGACTCTATATCCAATAGCTCTTTGAGGTTATGAAGAAACCAGGGGTCAACAAATGTGGTCTTGTATATTTCTTCAATGGATATTCCACGACGTAGAGCCGCGGCAATGCACCATAAACGATCCCAAAAAGGTTTCTTCAGGATATCAATAAGTCGGTCTTTCAGGGTTTCAATCGGCAGTTCAGATTGCCCAGGGATATGTTTAAAGTTTTCACTTAATCCATAAACACTGATTTCCAAAGAGCGTAGAGCTTTGTTCAGTGACTCCTTGAAAGTCCGGCCAATAGCCATTACTTCGCCGACTGATTTCATTTGAGTGGAGAGAACAGGATTCGATACAGAAAATTTTTCAAAGGTAAATCGTGGAATTTTTACAACGCAATAATCTATCGTAGGTTCAAAAGAAGCTGGAGTGACTTGTGTTATATCATTATCTATTTCATCGAGAGTGTAGCCGACCGCAAGTTTAGCTGCTATTTTTGCGATGGGGAATCCGGTTGCTTTTGATGCAAGTGCCGAACTGCGAGAGACCCGTGGATTCATTTCGATTACTATCATGTCCCCGGTTTTTGGGTCTAACGCAAATTGAATATTTGAGCCCCCTGTTTCAATACCAATTTCGCGGATGATATCAATTGCCGCATTACGCATTATTTGATATTCTCTGTCGGTCAACGTTTGAACCGGAGCAACAGTGATACTGTCTCCCGTATGCACCCCCATCGGATCAAGGTTTTCAATAGAGCAAATAATAACGACATTATCCCGATGGTCTCGCATCACCTCAAGTTCATATTCTTTCCAGCCGATCAGCGACTTTTCAATAAGGACCTCATGAGTTGGGCTGATATTAAGGGCAATTTCAACGAGAGATTCAAATTCTTTTTCATTGAGGGCAATACTTCCACCTGTGCCACCCAAGGTGAATGACGGTCTAATGATTGCGGGGAATTTCGTCTCTTTGGAAATCTTCCGGGCCTCATCCAGATTTTTAGCAAGGCCACTGGGAGGAACTTGTTGTCCAATACTTAGCATTGCTTCTTTAAAAAGCTGGCGATTCTCAGCTTTGCGAATTGCGTTCATATTGGCACCAATCATTTTAACGCCGTACAAATCAAGTATTCCTTTTTCAGCAACAGCAAGTGCTGTATTGAGACCTGTCTGTCCTCCCATTGTAGGTAGTATTGCGTCTGGACGATCTTTTTTAATGATCATCTCAACGACTTCCGGAGTCACCGGTTCTACATAGGTTTTGTCGGCAAAATTAGGATCGGTCATGATGGTGGCAGGATTGCTGTTGACCAGAATGACCTCGTAGCCTTCCTCTTTGAGGGCTTTGCATGCCTGGGTTCCGGAGTAGTCAAATTCGCATGCCTGACCGATAATAATAGGTCCAGCACCAATCAATAGTATTTTTTTTATGTCAGTTCGTTTGGGCATTAAGTACGATAAATATCTTCAAGATCGATTTGGCGGGAACGTTCCCATATCAAATGCATGTATGAAAGCTTTTGTAAAAGTAAATGGTAAGTGACCTTTCCCTCGCGAACTATCTTTTCATGAGTAAATAATTTGATTTCATTTTTCAGGTGGGAAACTTTTGTTTCCAGGTCAGTTCGCTTTGTTTCAACTTCGGCTATTTCCATTTTTAGTTTGCTTGTTTTGCTTTCAGAAGTTGACTTTAAAAGTTTTCTTTTTAGTTTTTCAATTTTTACGTTTATTTTATGGAGCATTTTGTTGTCATCGGCCAATTGAGAATTCTTTCTTATTAGTTCTTTTTTATAGGCAATTTGATTGATGCATAACTGGTCTATTTGCTTTCTGATAAATTTTTCTGCCTTCCCCGGATGGAAACAGAAATTACCTGTAAAATGATAGGCATTTTGATAGGGAACAAGGCGTCCTTCAAAAAGATCGTTTTTGTTAAAGTGAAGCTTCGCGTCAGGCTCAACCACGTCATATTTTTCATTATCAAATAAGTTGACCACAGAAACTGATTCGTTTCGTATCTTCTTGATGTAAAACAATCCGTGTACGTTGGTTGTGAATCCTTCATATATTTCTAGAGGAAATTGAGGCCATGTTTCTCTATTCTCATTAATTATAGATTCAAGTATGGTTAAGTCTTTGCCAGGGTCAACTCGATCAAAAACGTACCATTCAAGAAACATGGCCATTCGGCTCTCGTACGACTTATCGTCTTCATATATTTCACCCGAGAGTTTTTGATATTCCTTACGGGCAGCATAAATATTCTCTGAGTAAGGGGTGCTTGTTCCCATCGCTATTACTTGTTCAAGATTCTCCTTCAACATTTCATCTGCCTCATAAGATCGATGAACTCTTTAAATAAATATGATGAGTCGTGCGGCCCGGGAGAGGCTTCTGGATGGTACTGTACAGACATTATGGGCAGGGATTTATGACGTATTCCTTCTACCGTATTGTCATTTAAATTGATGGATGTAATATCGATGTCGCTTTTCACTGAATTGGCTTCCACTGCGAACCCATGATTTTGTGCGGTTATTTCAACTCTGCGGTTCTCATTGTTCATTACAGGTTGATTTCCTCCATGATGCCCAAATCTTAGTTTATAGGTGCTCGCTCCCAAGGCTAGTGTGAGGATTTGATGGCCTAGGCATATACCGAATAATGGGACTTTGCCTATGAGCTGTTTTACATTTTCTGCGGCATAGGTTACCGCCGATGGGTCTCCAGGTCCATTGGACAAAAATATACCATCTGGATTCATAGCAAGAACCTCTTGCGCCGGCATTGAAGCTGGGACAACTTTTACCCGGCAACCTGCTTGCGTAAGCATGCGGAGAATATTCTTTTTGATTCCAAAATCATATGCAATAACAAAGTGAGTTTTTTCATCAATTGTCGGATTCTGAAAGCCCGATATACCGTTTTTTAATTTCCACTCGCCTTCGTTCCAATCATAAGATTTATGGCACGTTACTTCTTTAACTAGGTCACGCCCTTCAAGGCCGGGCAAATTACGTGCTCGTTCAATCAGCTTCACAGGATCAGATTCCGTGGTAGACAATAACGCTTGTTGTGCCCCGGCCTCTCTTATGTGGCGAGTTAATGCTCTCGTATCAATTCCTTGAATTCCAACAACACCGTATTTTGTAAGAAAATCGTGTAATGTCCCCTGGGATCGCCAGTTGCTTGGGGCGGTGCACAATTCCTTTATAATGAATGCGGAAAGGTGAGGGCGTTCGGACTCAAAATCTTCCTGATTAATACCATAATTACCAATGAGTGGGTAGGTCATGACCACCATTTGACCGCAATATGATGGATCGGTTATAACTTCCTGGTACCCAGTCATACTGGTATTAAAGACAACTTCACCATCAACTTCACCCTGGGCGCCGAAGGCTTTTCCTCTAAATATTCGGCCATCGGCCAAAGCTAAAACTGCATTCATATTTTCTACTTTACGGGTATTTAAGAGCTAAATTAAGGCTTCGGATTATTATTAAATAACGGAGTATACCACCTTGCCGGCGACAAGGGTGTGGAGGACTTTTCCTTTTACCCTCCAACCATTAAAGGGGCTGTTTTTACTTTTGGAATGAAACTTTGCCACATCGATTTCATATTCACATTCTGGGTCAAAGATAACTATATCTGCCTGTTTTCCTGTGGAAAAATTTCCAGAATCCAGTTTGAATATTTCAGCAGGAGCAGAAGTTAGTTTTTTGATCGCATCGCTCAAGGATAAAATATTTTCTTCCACCAATTTAAGGGTCAAAGGTAGGGCTGTTTCAAGGCCAACAATACCAAAACAGGCATTTTGATACTCAGTCTGTTTGTCGGTCAGATCATGAGGGGCATGATCAGTAGCTATGATATCGATTGTTCCATCTTTCAGCCCCTTTTTGATTCGATCTACATCACTTGCAGAGCGCAGGGGAGGACTCATTTTCGTATTAGTGTCATATCCACGAACGGCTTCATCAGTCAAAATGAAATGGTGCGGAGCCACTTCACAGGTGACAGGTAACCCCTGAGCTTTGGCTTGCCGAACCAGTTCAACGGAATTGCCACTGCTTATATGTGCCACGTGGAGTCTTCCGCCTGTTTTTTCAAGGAGAGCGATATCTCTATAGACCATGATATCTTCTGCTTCTACCGGCATACCTCTTAATCCCAATTCGGTGGATACGGCACCCTCGTTCATACACCCACCTTCAGTGAGATCAAGCATTTCGCTGTGTTGGATCAGTGGAAGTTTGAACATTTTACTGTATTCAAATGCCCTGCGCATGAGTTCATTATTCATGACGGGTCGCCCGTCATCAGAAAACGCGATGGCTCCGGCATCTTTCAAATCACCCATTTCTGAAAGGCGTTCTCCGGCAAGTCCCTGCGTGATGGCGGCAATGGCGTACACATTGACTATTCCCTTAGCTTTTGCCTGCGACAGCATGAGTTCTGTAACAGAGCGAGTGTCATTCACAGGGTTCGTGTTGGGCATGACCGCTACAGACGTGAAACCACCTGCCGCCGCCGATTGGCATCCAGATTCAATGGTTTCTTTATACTCAAACCCAGGTTCGCGGAAATGGACATGCATGTCTATGAACCCAGGACAAACTACGCATCCCTTGGCGTCTATTATTGAAGCTTTCTCTGCCTCAGTGATACTGATTTTGCCGGGGGGTTCAATGGCCTTTATACTTCCCCTGGCAATCAATATATCTTTGGGAGCGTCCAGATGGTTTGCGGGATCAATGACCCGACCATTTTTAATTAATATTGTCATCACTGCCTCCCAACAGGAGATACATTAACGCCATTCGTACGGCGACACCGTTTGTTACCTGATTGAGTATGAGTGAGTGTTCACTTTCCATGACATCAAGAGCGATTTCGACTCCTCTATTAACTGGTCCCGGATGAATGATAATTACATCGTCTTTGGCTTTCTCAAGAATTTTTGAGGTCAGACAAAATAAATTGGAATACTCACGAAGACTTGGTAATAAATATCGATTTTGCCTCTCTGTCTGTATACGGAGCATCATAATCACATCAACATCCTTTATCGCTTCTTCTAGAAAATAATCTACACTCACTCCGAAACTTTGTATGTCAACCGGAATCATAGTTGCCGGCCCCACCAATCGTACCTCCATACCCATGGTTTTCATTGCGTATATATTGGACCTAACTACCCGGCTATGTGCAATATCCCCAACAATTGCGACTTTTAAGCCCTCTAGTGAACCTTTAGCCTCTCTTATCGTCTGAAGGTCCAGAAGCGCTTGAGAGGGGTGTTCATGAAAACCATCACCCGCGTTGATGACTGGGCATTCAATGGATCTGGAAATCATTTCGGCGGTGCCAGAGTGGGAGTGACGAATAACAAGAATATCTGGGTTCATCGCTTCAAGATTTTGTGCCATATCGATCAGGTTTTCACCTTTAACCGTGCTACTGGTTGAACCAGAAATATTGATAACATCTGCACTTAGTCTTTTGCCAGCAATTTCAAAGGAAGTTCGGGTTCGCGTACTAGGCTCAAAAAAAAGATTAATAATGGTTTTTCCTCGCAGGGTAGGAACTTTTTTAATGGAGCGTGTGGAAATTTCCTTAAAAGTATCCGCTGTGTCCAAAATAGTTAATATATTTTCCTTCGTGAGATCATTAGTTCCTAAAATACTTTTGAGTTTGAACATCAGAAATTATTTGCGGTTGAAGAATCTATTATTTGAACTTCATCAATGCCATCGTCTTCGATCATTTTGACCATCACTCGATTGGTCTTTGATGTCGGAATATTTTTGCCTACATAATCTGGGCGGATTGGTAGTTCTCTATGTCCTCTGTCTATAAGAACACCTAATTGAACGGCGGAAGGCCTGCCAAAATCAATCAGCGCATCAATTGCGGCTCTGATAGTTCTTCCTGTAAAAAGGACATCGTCAATTAATACAACTTGTTTTTCCTCAAGAGGAAATGGGATGTTGGTTTGTTCTATTGTAGGATTTTGTTTTCCCGATGCCAGGTCGTCTCGATATAGGGTTATGTCGAGAATTCCAAAATCGATTTCGGTATTTTCAATTTCATTAATCTTACTTCTGATGCGTTGCGCCAGTGTCACACCTCGAGTACGGATACCGATTATAGCGAGGTTGGCGGCTCCTTTGTTCTTTTCCAGTATTTCGTAGGCAATACGAGTGATTGCACGAGAAATGTCATTGGCATCAAATACAACCGAGGTCAATTTAGACTCCAAAGGCAGGCAAAAAAATACCCCCTTGGGAAAATCCCGCAAGGAGGACGATTGTATTTATAGGTCATTATCATAGAAGCCCTTAACGGTCTCTCGGTACCGGTTTAAAGAGTTCAAAAAATTGCTTGTTTAATATTATAAAAAGAACAAGCTTAAGTCAAGAATGAAAATTTAAGCCATTTGATTATTAAAGAAAACTGTAGAAATTCATTTTAAACGATTCCCACCAATTGGATGATATTGGCCCGACTCCCTAGATCTATGCCAAATGTTAAACTTATAAAAACTATTTGATAAGGGAGGGGTATGGGTAGGAAGCGATTTAGCCCGGTCAAATCATTGTAAAGCTTCGAAAAGCAGAGGTTTTTGAATCCAAAGGCTTGCCCCAGTTGGAGACAGCAAAAAAGCTGGGTATAGCAGAACAAACATTGATCCGCTGGCGCAAAGAATATGGTGGATTGCAGGTAGATCAAGTCAAGCGGTTCAAGGAGTTGGAGAAGGAGAATATTCGGTTAAAGAGCGATTGGTGGCAGATTCAAGCTTAAGTAAGGCGATATTGAAGGATGCTGCTTCGGGAAACCTGTAAGCCCGGCACGTTGTAGAGAAATGATAGAGAATACCATGGAGTATTATGGGGTATCAGAGCGGAAAGCGTGTCGAGTTCTGGGCCAGTGCCGGGTGACGCAGAGGTGCGAACCGAAGCAGATAGATGCTGAAGAGTTATTACGCAATAGTGTAACTCATCTTGCCAGTAAGTATGGAAGGTCTATATCTGTAAACGCTTTTCTCTACTTACCCATGTTATCCCTCCATGTGATGGTCACCTCTCCCTTGCGAATCTTTAGCTGACACCCCAGACGCATTCCTTTTTGTAAATCCTCTGGTAACAAATAATCTTTTTCTTCTTCTGTAATTTTTGATACGTTTTTATTCCCCTCAGTGACAGTGATTTCACAAACACCGCAAGTTCCTTCTGTGCATCCAAATGATAGCGAGATGCTTGCTTCCTCACAAATGTCTATTAATGGAGTCCCGTCTTCAACTACATGTGTCAGGTTGTCGGGTTTAAAATGTACGCGTGCCATAGGATCTTAAAACGTTTTCTATTGTTTGTGTGATTAACCGCAGGCTTATAGCCCTTCTGCCTTCAATTTATGGATCAAATCAAGTTGTGTTTCAGTAAGATCTTTTTGGTATTTTATGATCACGCGGACCAACTGATCTCCTTTTTCTTTGCCACGACTGCGCGGAATTCCCATCCCCTTAAGGCGCAGTTTAGAATGACTTTGGGTGCCGGGTGGAATTTTAACCATCTTTGATTCTGTCAGAGTAGGGACTTCGACAGTTGTTCCCAATATTGCATCTGATAGACATATTTCCTTGTCCAGTAGAATATCATCTCCTTCTCTTTTGAAAAGGGGATGCGCATTGACGCGCACTTTAAGATACAAATCTCCAGGAGGTCCTCCGTTAACTCCAGCTTGACCTTTACCGACAAGCCTCAATCGGCGTCCATCCTTGGAGCCAGGAGGAACTTTAAAGCTGGTTTCAACTTTTTTTCCATTTTGCTCGAAAGTCACAGTTCGTATTGTTCCAAGTGTCGCATCTTGAAAAGATAAATAAAAACTTTGCCGCACATCTTTTCCTTTACGGGCGCGTGACCCTCTAAAACCATCCCCGGAAAGGAAACTTTCAAGATCTGGCACATTACCGCCCCCGCCAAAGGGCGAATTTGAAGCAAAACCACCATATATATCACCGAAATCAAAATCTCTAAATATATCTTCTCTTGAAAAGCGTTTATGGAATCCTTCACTGCCAAACTGGTCATATTGAGCGCGTTTTTTTTTGTCACTCAATACAGCATATGCTTCGTTGATTTCTTTAAACTTTTCTTCAGCTTGAGGATTGTCCTTGTTCCTATCGGGGTGAAACTCCTTGGCCTTTTTCCGGTATGCTTTTTTTAAGTCCCCGCCTGATGTTCCAGGAGTTACTCCAAGTAAGGAATAATAATCTGTCATTTTATATAACCGCTTGAAATAAAAGGTGTTTTGTTATAAAACAGAGTTGTTTCTTTAGTTATTATAATGCAATTATTGAGAAATCATGATTAAAAAAAACATTAGGCTATCATTTTTTTATCTCTATGTGCCTGTGCGATGGGTCCACAAAGTAATGTGGTTGACCCCTCGACCAATCCTACCGACCACCATCGCATTAGCGCTTTCACTCTTGTCTAAACGCAATTCACAGACATTACTTTTTAGCTAACTGGCAACCATGCTTTCTTACTTGGAAATTATAAATAAAATTGATCAGCTTGAAGAAGCGCATATATTGATTACCGCTTTTCGGTTACGTGTTTTTTCAATTATTGACAGGAAGAGCATTTCTGCCAGAGAGCTTTCGGGAATAGCAGGTACCCAGCTTGAAGGAACCGAGGCTCTTCTCAATGCGCTTTCCAGTATTGGAGCTTTGGTCAAGAGAAATAATAAATTTAAAAATACTCCCGTTACCTTTAAAAATTTTTGTGAATCGAGTCCCGATTTTAAAAAAGGAACGGTTATGTTAAAGCAGGAAAACCTCGAAGAATATAAGCAACTTACGCATATCATTAAAAAGGGCAGGGACCTTCAATCTTTCGGAAATGAGGATAATCCAGAATTCAGAAGATTGTTTACTTATGCAATGCATGAGCGCAGTGAACTGTATTCCTCCGAGCTAGCCAGCTTTGTCACTCGTAAACCAGTTGGCAAGTTACTGGATCTGGGTTGTGGTCCCGGTTCTTATAGCGCGGCGATATTGATGAAAGATAAAAAAGGAGTTGCAACATTAATTGACAGGTCAGCCGCAATCAGGGTGGCGAGAAAAATATATAAGGATCATTCGATCGCCAGGCGCTTTAAGTTTGTAGCGGGTGATTTGTTTCAAGATGATTTTGGAAATGGTTTTAATACGGTATTGCTATCCAATATTCTTCATATTTACAATCCAAAGGAAAACATGAGATTGTTTAATAAGGTTTCTAATTCTCTGGAAAAAGGAGGCAGGTTCGTATTATATGATTTGTTTCTCAATGACAAACAAACTGAACCTTATCATGCGGCATTATTTGCGCTTACTATGCTCCTATTTACCAAAACAGGAAAATCGTATACTTTTTCTGAAACGGAGTCTCTGCTAAAGTCTGCCGGTTTTAAGAGCTTCAAAAGGTTCAAGGTGGGGGTGGGTTCGAGTATTATTGAGGCTGTGAAAAAATAGAATTATAGCTTTGTCCATTCAGTAAATCCACGTGTTAAATAAAGAGAATAAATTTCTGGAGAAAATTTATTTAATAATGCTATGTTTTTCTAAAAATAATCCCGCATTAATCTGTGGTTATCAATTATAAGGTGTTTGAATTTTTGCGTTGCAGTGTTTTTGAAAACCTAATAACTCAACGGAATAAAAACTTTCAGGTTTTATTTATTGCTGAAAAATATAATAGCTCCCATGTTGCATATACGCCTTGTTGGGTAGAATAGTTTTCGTCATATTCTTTTATTAAGCGCCTTAGATCACTTGAATGAGTCATTCGATAGGGGGTGGCTCCAATTTGCTGGAGATTTTTGAGCAAAGCTAAAGTATCAGGAAAAAAAGACTTCTGCGTTTCTGAGGCTGATGAAATGAGACTGAATCCTGCCTTATTGACCAGCTTTTTCCACTGGCTCAATGTAAGCAGTGAGGCAGGGCTTTCTAGGGAGGCGGTTTGTCTAAATTCGGCCAAGGTAGCTGAACCAAAGGTGCTGAAAATCAAATTTCCAGCAGGCTTGAGATGGCTATTTAAAAGTTTCAGGGTCTCAGATGGAGACTTGAACCACTGGAATACAGCATTTGCAGCAATTAAACCCACTTGTTGAAACTCCATACTTTCAGCATTTCCAACTTTAATTTGGCAACTGCAGGGGAGTGTGAGTTTTTTCTGTAAATGCTCAACCATATCAGGCGCAATATCATTGAGAATTAAAGTTTTTAATGGATGTGCGAGTAAATGTTGAGTGAATAGTCCGGTACCACAACCAATTTCCAATATTTGGTCAGGTATTTTTTCTGGAAGAAATGATGCCAGCCTTTCTGCCATTTGTTTCTGCAGGTAGGCGTGCTTATCATATCCTCGTGCGTACTTGGAAAAACTATTAATTAAGGCTGAGTTGCTTTCCTCCTGAGGTTGTCGAGTTGTCATGAATATATTTTGTTATATGTGCTGAAATTCAGAAATATGATAATGAATGATGGTTGTACAGTGAGGCAAAACGAGAGAAGCGTTTACCATGTTAATTATTAGTGGGGAGGGTAAAATAATAATCGGAACCCTGATCCAAAGTACTGTTTACCTGCAGAGTTTCTCCATTAGATTTAATCATTCGCATAATTATTGCCAACCCCCAGCCTGTGCTGTTTTCGCCTCCCGTTGGTCGAGCGGTCAACTTTTGAAATTCTTTAAACATAAACTTTTTATCCTCATCAGAAGTGCCAGGCCTCTCATCTTTGATTGACACAAAGTATTTTCCATCTACAATTTTTGACGTAACTACAATATTGCTGTTTTTATGTGAAAACTTTATAGCATTGCCGATTAGATTATCGAGGACTTGTACAATCCGGTCCGAATCAAAGGAAAACTCTTTGATATTTTGTAATTCGCTTTCACTAGGTATCCTTTTTCGGTTAGCTATCATCTTATTGATTCTTACTCGCTCCTGGATAATATTATTTATGAATCCTGGTTTTTTATTTAATTCAAGTTTTCCACTTTCAATTACGGAATAATTCAAAAAACCATTGTGACCAGCCTCATTACTTATACCAGATTTAGGATTCAGTTTTCACAAGTCATAATTGTGTTTGGAGTCTGTACTGGTTTTGGTGCTGGCAGTCGATACCCAAGGCTCGTATGGTGCCTTTTGGCATTGTAATGAACCCTCCATCTCTCAATCGTGATCTTCGCTTTTTAGAGTATAATATTTCTTTATTTAAAAGTTCATCTCTGAGTTTTCGCTGAACGATTCATTATAACCGTTCTCCCAGGGGTGTTGGCCCCTTGTTGGGAAGCTGGTCACTCCTTACTATAAAAATCGATTCTTGCTTGTGATTACGCTACTCCATAAAAAAAGCCCTGCCAAAGGCAGGGCTTTTAATTGGGAACGTCTCTGTATCGCTACTAAGTCTCCGACATCGAGTTAATGTACCGCCATTCCCCGGCCGCGTGGCGGCCTACATGCCGACTTTTTCTCGTACTTCGTCCATCAATTTGCCGTCGATGACGGTGATGCCTCTTTCCTTAGCGAATTCGAGGACGGTTTTCTTGGCCATATTGCGGACGAAGAACGGAACTCGCTGGATACGTTCCTTGGCATCTTCTGTCCACTCTATTTCACCCTCGTTCGGAGCGCTCTTTTTAAGTTCTTCCTTCCCTCCGGCAAGCGCTCCGGCCACAACGCCCATGGGCGCTCCCTTGGCTTCGGCGGCAGTGCTACCCACTTGCACGCCGAGCTTGCTTACAAATTCGGTTTCGAACTTGTTGGTCAGCATGGCGATTGAATGACCGCATTTCATGCATTTGAATTGCATGGCAAGGTTAGATTTTTCTTCTGGCATGATGCCGTCTGTCTGGGTTTCCATTTTTGTGTCACAAGGAATACAAAGAAATTTCATCACTCCTCCTAATGAGTGTGTTTTTAAATAGGATACTGCACAATAAATAAACTTGCCTAAATGGAATCAAGGATTTTATCAACAGCCGAGCCTATGGCTTTGCCGGTAACGGAATCCTTGTTCTCCATATAAAATAACGATCCTGAATCTGTTTTGCGACCGATTCGCGTATCGAAAGGAATTTTCCCAATATAGGGAATGTTTTTTTGTTTTGCCAGTTCTTCGACATCCTGTCCTTCGAAAAGCGGGCCTTCCTTTTCGCAGTGAGGGCAGGTGTAGCCAGCCATATTCTCAACCAGCCCGAGAATCGGAACCTTCATTTTATTATTTTTGGTGATGGATTTCGCAACGATATGCTGTGACAGCATGGATGGGATGGTGATCTCTACCACGCCAGCCAGTTCCGGAATGAGGCCGCGTATATTGTCAATGCGGTCAGACCCTGGAGGCATGTCGATGAGCAAGTAGTCCAAATCGCCCCAATCCGTATCGGCCACCAGTTCCCGCAGGGCGGTCGATTCCATGGTGCTCACCCAAACCGCCGTGGCATCAGTTTCTTCGGTCCACATCACCGGGGAATCCGGGCTGGATAACAACATATCCATAGACATCAATTTAATTCCGTGAATGCCAGTGCCTGGCTGAACCCCGTTCTCATCAATTATAAGTTTCTGGCTGTTTCGCACGCCTAAGAGATGGCAGATACTGGGTCCGTTTAAATCGGCATCGAGAATCCCTACGGAGTAGCCCTTGTCAACCAGGCAGGCCGCCACATTGGCGGTGAGAGAGCTTTTGCCCACGCCGCCTTTACCGCTCATAAGCGCGACTTTATGTTTGATCCTGTCCAGCCGGGATCTTAATTTTACCCCCAGTGCCTGAACCTGATCGACTATATTTGACCCACCATCGCCGGCTAGGTCGTCATAGGTCTTCATTTATTAAAATCCCCGTTTTTATTAAAAATTGATTTTAACCTAAAAGTAGCGTGTTACTCATTCTATATAAAAATGGTCCCATTTAAAAGACCAGATTATTTCTATTTTTCCGTTGACGTAGATTCCTAAAATAATTTAAATTATGAGGTTTCAGGCAAGTTGTCTGAGGTTAACTAAAATTTAGATAAATACTCCATGTCCCTCACCGAAAAAGACCAGCAACTGATTGAAGAAGAAGAGCAACTCTACTATGAAACCATAGAAATGCTGGCCGAGCAATTACCAGAGGCTCGATCCAAAAAAATATTTTCCAATATTGCCGCTCGTGAATTGACCAGCCAGGTTGTTAATGAGTGGAACTTTGAGGAACGCCAACCCCTGATCTCTGATGAGGCTGTTGCCCACAAGGTTTCGGATATTCGGAAAGAGTCAGACAACGTTCTTGAAGAGCTGATTGCAGAACCTTATTTCGGGCGTGTGGTCACTTCGGAGGATGACGGGCGGGAAGTCTCATTCAAGATCGGAAAGAAAAGTAATATTGAAGCTGGCATTGTGGACTGGCGTAATGGTCCAATATCCGGTCTGTTCTTCAATTACAAGCAAGGCGAAGAATTCTTCGAAACCATCAACGAGCTGGAACGCAGTGGTTATATTAAAATTCGTAGAACCTATAAGACAGCCAAGGGAGTTTTAGTACAAATTGGCACTGAAGGGGGAATGTTCCGCCTGATGGAAAATACTTGGGTGAAGCTGGAGTCAGAAGAGGCGGTCGCCGCGCATCGTTCCCGTGGCATAAATTCAAGCGAAAAACGATTGCCCAATATTCTTTCTCTAATCACCAGCGAGCAATTTGAAATGATAACAACGGACCCTGACCGACCAGTTATCATACAGGGTTCGGCGGGATCAGGAAAAACCACAGTGGCGCTTCATCGACTGGGTTGGTTGCTCCACAAGGGAAACTCTCACGCGCGTGCAGAAAATACGCGAGTGATCGTGATGAATAAATCGCTCCAGGTTTATGTGTGTCATACGCTTCCGTCCATTGGGGTCAATGCGGTAGAGACGGTTACTTTCAATAGTTGGGCCATGACCATTATTCGCAATGCCACCCGGGGGCAGGCCTTTTTTAAGTTCAAGGAACTGCCCGATTTTATTGAAAGGATTAAATTCTCAGAAGGCATTCTCAAGGCCATGTCACGTTATGTAGATCAACAGATGCGGAATGCCGACTCTTCCATTACTGAGCAATTTTCTACACGCGAAACATTGCTGAAAACCTGGCAGGACAGTCACCATAAGGCGCTTCAACCCAGACTTAAAGATTTTCTCCACGATGTGATGCAGTCGGATTTGCAGGAGAAGGACAAAAAGGTTGCATCGGATTTTGTGCAGACTCTTTTGATGGATCAGGAAGATTATATCGGTGACCTTTTCAATTTATTATCCGACAAAAAACTACTGGCTTCCCATTTGCCGTCAGACCCCAGGCTGGATGAGCATCTGGAATATTTAAGCCGTCTCATCGAAAAGAATAGAAGAAAGAATCATCTCGATTATTATGATATGTCCCTTATATTGCGATTGATTCAGCTCAAGCATGGAGGATTGCCTAATAAAGAAGGTGGAGTCGTTCAACTTGACCATCTGGTTATAGATGAGGCACAGGACTTTGGTCCGGTTGAGTTTGCGATCATGATGGATGCAGTACAGGATAAGCGCCACCTGACTATAGTGGGTGATGTTTCTCAGAAAATATTATTTGCCCGGAAATTTATCGGCTGGGACAAAATCCTTAACAATTTAGAAATTAAAAAAGACGATCTTATTCAACTGGAGGTTTCATTCCGCTGTACGGTGCCTATCATGAATCTAGCCCGTAAAATTGAAGGACATACTGACCCTGTCCCATTTGGGCGACCGGGAAATGCCATAACCTGGCATCGGGCTACGGACCACAACGATTTTCTAGAAACCCTTGCCAGCTGGACGGAAGACCTTTTGAAAAAGGACCCCTACAAACTGGTTGCCCTTATCTGCAGGTATCCAAAGCAGGCGATGGAGCTGAAAGAAGAATTGGAGACGATGATTTCTCACGAAGTCCGGGTGGGGCATCGCGATCAATTTTCCTTCGAGCCGGGAATAATTGTTTCAAATATTCATCAGGTGAAGGGATTGGAGTTTGATGCTGTGGCCCTGATAGAGCCCTCAGAGGGGTCCTATCCGGGAAAACGAAGTGAAAGTCGCAACATGCTTTATGTCGGGGTTACCCGTGCGGAGGACGATCTTCTTGTTATAGGGGAAAATCCTTTTTCAACGGTATTTCCAAAGTAGGAGTACTATTATTTACGGAATAAATGGCTTTCCTGCTTTTGCTGATAAAAGTTGCAAATTTTGAATGAGGGCATATATTAACCTTTGGAGGTTTTTTATATTAATACTTCAGGAGGTAATCGGAGCTTTGGAGCCACTTGGCTATTTAGTGTTGGACGAAAATTTCTAAGTTCGAGCATAAGCGAGGACCCCGTGGCAGGCAAACGGGACTAAAAGAGAAAAGACGCGTTGCGATACAGCCAACGCGTTTTTTATTATAACCAATATCTACTCTTTAAATATCAATGGGTTATTGTTTTTGTCGGTCTTTGCGATCGAAGCGAAGCAATCCAGAAAAATCATGATGAGACCCCAGTTTACATGATAACAAACAAGCGTAATGGCACTCTCTGCACGGGGGGTGACCAGCAATCTTGGGAATCGAGTATATAAGCACAAAAATAAAATGACGCAGGATTTTGCTACAAAATATGATTGCAAAAAACTTGTCTACTATGAAGCCCTTGAGAAAATGGAAAGCGCCATAGTCCGCGAAAAATAGATCAAAGCTGGTTCCCGGAAAAAGAAACTTGCGTTGATAGAAGGAGTGAATCCGGGGTGGAATGATCTTTATGAGGAGATCATATAATGAGCGAGAATTCTATCTGGAGAGCTGGGTCGTCACCCCGCTGATAACGGCTCGCGAAGACGGGCGAATGTGTGCCCTTCTTTTCGAGGAGTCAAGGCAATGACCGCCAGTGCAAAATTCTTGCAACAGGGAGTAGATGTGGAACGAAAAATTAAACTGCTCATAGAATTCGAGGGCAGTGCCTATCACGGTTGGCAGTTTCAGACCAACGGACTCAGTATTCAGGAAGTCATCGAAAAAGCTCTCAGTAAAATCGTCAAAAAGGAGACAAGGATTTTCGGGGCGAGTCGAACCGATGCCGGGGTCCACGCCGAGGGCATGGTGGCTCATTTCACTGCCGACTCCAATATGACCGAGCTGGATTTTATGAGGGCTTTCAACAGCCTCCTGCCTCACGATATAGTCATTAAAGAAGTGACCGATGTGCCGATGGGTTTTGATGCCCGTCACTCCGCTGGCAGAAAGACCTATCGCTATACCATTCTAAATCGCCCATTTCCATCAGCGCTTTTGTATCGGCGCTGTCTGTTTATTCCTTTTCCCATGGATATCCCGGCAATGATTGAGGCTAAAGACTATCTTGTGGGCAAACACGATTTCACCTCATTTCGTGCTTCCAATTGCAGCGCCAAACATGCTGTCCGTTATCTATTTAAAATTGATCTGACTCAGGAAGGTAACTTTATTTTCCTGATTTTTGAGGGAGGCGGATTCCTCAAACACATGGTTCGTAACATTGTAGGAACTTTGGTTCTGGTCGGAAGAGGGCAACTGCATGCAGGGGAAGTGAAGCGAATCCTTGAATCAAAAGACCGCGAGCAGGCAGGTCCTACCGCCCAGCCACAAGGCTTGTGCCTGGTGAGCATCGACTACCCGGAAAATGGTGCCAGTTCGAAAGAGAAGGAAGAGTGAAGGGGAACTTTTGTTAAAGCGTAGGGTAGTCAGTATAACCTTTTGCGTTGTCGCCGTAGAAGGTGGAGCGGTCGTAGGGATTGAGTTCGGCTTTTTGCGCAAACCGTTCGGCCAGGTCGGGGTTGGAAATGGCAAATCGCCCGTATGCGATGAGGTCGGCCGTGTCTTTTTCTATGGTTTGATTCCCGGACTCACGGTTGTAGCCTCCGGCTGATATTATGGGGCCGTTGAAAAATTCTCGCAATTTTCCGGTGATTGATTCTCCCTGATAACTGGACTGTTCTCCACCCCCGGACACCCGGTTCCTTCGGGCGATACTTGCGATACTTCGGTGATGAACAATCCCATAGACGCTCTTTGTCCGTAATAGGTGGCGTTCAGTGGGTCCGTAACGTTGCCGGGAAGGGATCGCATTGGCGTGAGGGGTGCCATGACAATACGGTTTGAGAGTTCAATCGGTCCCAGCTTGAATGGAGTCAGCGGCGCTTGCGTCATTTGTTTTATAAAAATTAATTAAGCGGGTGTGCGCGGGTCGAGTTTTTTTCCATCGGGGTTGAATATTGAGTGGCGTTTGCACCCGCGTTTGGACATGAAATATTTCACGGCAGTTTGCATGACACCGATACCGTAGGTTACGCTTCTGCGAAAACTGATCGAGGATGCTTCGTCAAAATATTTAGCAGGACACGAAACTTCCCCCACCCTGTAACCGAAATACATTGTTTGCAGTAGCATTTCGTTATCGAAAACAAAATCGTCAGAGTTTTCCAGCATGGGGATGTTCTCCAGAACTTCGGCACTGAAAGCTCTGTACCCGGTGTGATACTCGGAAAGTTTTTGCTGGATCAGGTAGTTTTCCGCAGCGGTAAGGAACCGATTGGAAATATATTTGTAGAGTGGCATTCCTCCTTC
>Ga0208639_1000963_pt1 | contig 20052 bp, 22 predicted proteins | sample ETNtaG_33_FD_185772 | JGI IMG/M metagenome (GOLD analysis project Ga0208639, IMG submission 185772) | Marine microbial and viral communities from oxygen minimum zone, Eastern Pacific Ocean - ETNP201310SV76 (SPAdes) (version 2) | ecosystem: Environmental > Aquatic > Marine > Oceanic ...
TTCTACCCTGTGTACTATTTTGGGTGGGTGTTGTTTTTTGGTTTTTTGCAATTTCTTTAGGATCAACTGCAGTTTCTCGTGTTACATATCGTCAATTAAAAGGGGATGAATTTTATTCAGGGAGTGATGCCTGGAATTATGTAAAACGGCATTGGCATCCAATTATATATTCATCTATTTCTCTTCTATTAATACTAGTATTTCTTTTTGCTATTGCTGCTATACTTGGATTAATTGGTAAAATCCCTTATTTGGGTGAGTTCTTATTTGTAATACCATATTTATTATATTTTTTTGGATCTGTATTTACTATATACACTGCCATTGTTTTCTTGGTTTCTCTCATATATACCCCATCCATTGTAGCAACCTATGAAGAGGATACCATGGGAACCGTCTGGCATAATTTTTCTATTACCTGGAGTCAACCATGGCGTATGGTATCATATCATCTTGTATTGCTCCCTATTATTGTTATTGGAAGCTATATATTTACACATTTTTGGATGAGTGGTTATGATTTAATTAATACTGTATTTGGCCATGATTGGTTTATGGGAACTAAACTTGTTAAAATAGTTGGCTGGGCAAGTCAAGCTGTCCATCCAGAAGCTCTTTGTTCGCTTATAGGAAATAGTTGCAGTATTTGCAGTGTATGCAGCACTGGATGTTTAAGTTGTGGATCTATTTTACCTGCTAGCGCAATAAATCTAACGGGAACAGAGCAGGTTGCTTCATTTATTATGGCAATTTTTCTATTTCTAGTTATGACCTCCGCTGTATCTTATACAATGTCTATCTTCTCTGTTGGGCAGACTTTAATGTTTATAATATTTAAAAACCGTACTGATAATGATAACATTCTAGAAAAAAATGATGAGGATGATATTGATGATGAAAATGATGATGAGCTTGCTAATGAAGAATTTGTTGAAAATGAAGACGCTGATGAAGATTCTAACAATAAGAACAAAAATAGCTGAACCAATAATGATATTTGTTCGCTTTCATAATCGTTAGATCAATTAGAGAGATATTATTTAAACAAAATTTGATATGATTGAATTGAATTTATCTTGGAACGATCTAGAGTCCGGTTTCGTTCAAAAACCTTTTGAACTTCAAGGCAATAATCTTGATGATAGCTCTCTATCTTTTTATGATAATAAAATAGAATGCCTCCTTTCATCAGAAAAACAGTGGCATGGTTTCCAATTAAATGGTGATATATCATATTCTTTTATTGAACATTGCGACCGATGCTTATTAGAGTACAAAGATAAACAAAAGTCTACACTCAAAATACTTTTGACAAATAATAGAGATCTTATTCAAAAAGAAAATGATGATACTTTATGGTTTGATAAATCAGATAAAATAATTGATATTGGCCCCATCATACGTGACCAAATTTTAACAACAGAGTCGATAAAAAAGATTTGTAATCAGAATTGTAAAGGAATTTGTCAATACTGTGGTAAAAACCAGAACAAAGGGTCTTGTAATTGTGATAGCAAAGAGACTACAGATAATCGTTGGGAAAATTTAAAAGAATTAGTATAGATTAATATAATATATAGGAGAATTAAATGGCACTTCCAAAGACTAGAATATCAAGAGCGCGAGGTCGTAAACGTAGGACACATTATAAGGCTGGACATGTTGCTGTAATGAGTTGTCCACAATGTACTCAGAAAAAGATGCCTCATCGTGCTTGTCCAAATTGTGGATATTATCGTGGACGCCCTGTTATTTCAGCTTCTGATTAAGCCCTATTAATGAAAATCGCCTTAGATGCTATGGGCGGAGATTACGCGCCACACTCCCCTGTAAAAGGTACTTTAAAATTTTTAGAAAATTCTTCTTCTAATATAGAAGTGATATTAGTTGGAGATAAAAATATTTTAAATCAAGAGCTTGGAAGATCTATTCCTAGTGGTATTCGAATTCATCATACGACTCAAGTAGTAAGTATGCATGATCATGCTTCAAAAGCTATTAAGTCAAAACCAGATTCATCGATAGTCCAAGGAATAAACTTGGTTAAAGATGGTGTTGCGGATGCATTTGTTAGCGCAGGTCATACAGGAGCAATTATGGCTACCTCTCTTCTAACGCTTGGTCGTATTGAAGGTCTCAATAGGCCTGCATTAGCAGCTTACATACCAACACCTAAAGGTGGAAAGATTCTTTGCGATGTTGGTGCAAACCCCGATGCTCGCCCAGAACATATGTTGCAATTTGCAATTATGGCTTCTACGTATTTTGATCATGTAGAAGGAAAAAATAAACCAAAGATAGCATTAGTAAATATTGGTACTGAACCCAGTAAAGGAAGTGAATTATACCAAGAAGCACACAAATTATTAAAAAAAGAACTTCGTAATGATTTTATTGGAAATGTTGAAGGGAGACATTTATTGGATTCCCAGGCAGATGTATTGGTTTGTGATGGTTTTGTCGGAAATACAATTCTAAAGTTTGCAGAAAGTTGGGTAAATATATTTATTAAACAATTAAATAGACAAATTACGCATAAGAGATATTACCAAATGACTGCACGAATATTAGAACCGGTATTTTCAAACTTAAAAAAATTATATGATTATGAAGAGTTTGGTGGTGTTCCATTACTTGGTGTAAATGGTGTTATTATTGTCTCACATGGCACCTCCTCCCCTAAAGCAGTAAAAAATTCTCTAATTGCTGCACAAAAATGCATATCTGAGAACCTCCTTGGGGATATACAGAATGGAATACAAGAACATATGGTAGGTTCAAATTGAGAGCAGCAGTTTCAGCTACGTATCGTTATTTACCTAAACAAATTATGACCAATCATGATTTGGAAAAAATGGTGGATACTTCAGATGAGTGGATACAATCAAGGACAGGCATTGCTGAACGGAGAGTTGTTAGTGAAGGTGAAACAACTTCAGATATGTGCACTCATATTGCTGAAGGGCTTTTAGAACGATCCAATACAGATCCAAATAAAGTAGAGGTGATTATTATAGCAACAGTCACTCCAGACATGCCTACTCCAGCAACTGCATCCCTTGTACAAAATAGAATTGGAGCAAATAATGCTTGGGGTTTTGACCTTTCTGGTGCTTGTACAGGATTTATTTATGCTGTAGACACTGGAACTAGATTAGTAGAATCAGGAAAATATAAGAAAGTAATGGTCATTGGCGTAGATACCATGAGCTCTGTATTAGATTATACAGATCGTAATACTTGTGTCTTATTTGGAGATGGTGGCGGAGGAATAATGCTTGAACCTGCTGAAAATGAAGAAAATGGTATTATTGACTCTATTTTACGAACGGATGGCTCTGGAGGAGAATATTTAAAAATTCCTGGAGGAGGAAGCCTCCACCCTGCTTCCCATGAAACCGTTGATCAACACCTGCATTATATTACACAAGATGGAAAGGTAGTTTTCAAATCTGCTGTAAAGGGTATGGCAGATATTAGTGAAGAAATTCTAATTAAAAATAATGTAAAAAGTAGCTCAATTGACTTATATGTTCCTCATCAAGCAAATAAACGTATAATAGACAGTGCTGCTCAACGATGTGGATTTAATGATGATCAAGTATATATTAATATTGATCGATATGGGAATACGACTGCTGGTACTATTCCAATTTGTTTGGATGAAGCTGTAGAACTAGGAAGAATTAAGGAAGGTAGCCTTATTTTACTAGCTGCTTTTGGTGCTGGATTTACTTGGGGAAGCATGCTTATACGTTGGGGAAAATAATAATGTTAACTGCTTTTTTATTCCCTGGTCAAGGTTCACAAAAAGTTTCTATGGGGTATGATCTCTATAAAAATACAGATGTTGGAAAAGAATATTTTGATCTCGCAAATGATATTATGGCATGTAATATAAAGGATATAATTTTCAACGGTCCTGAGGAAAAATTAAAAGAAACAATATATACTCAACCTGCTATTTTTATAGTAAGCGTAATTATAGGAAAGATATTAATAGATAGAGGATTGACGCCAGCAATGGTAGCAGGTCATAGTTTGGGAGAATATTCAGCTTGTACAATTTCTGGATCCTTTTCTTTTGAGAATGGATTATCCTTGGTAAAATTACGCGCAGAAAATATGCAAATTGCTGGAAAAACAAACCCCGGAACCATGGCAGCGATTATTGGAATGTCTTTTGAAGATATTCAGAATATTTGCACAACTACATCTGAAGAAAATTGTATTGTTGTACCAGCTAATCATAACTCACCGAATCAAATAGTAATATCTGGCAATAAACCCGCTGTAGAAGAAGCCATGAATCAAGCTCGTAGTTCCGGAGCTAGACTTGTAAAAGAACTAAATGTGAGTGGGGCTTTTCATTCTCCATTAATGCATAGCGCTAAGGATGCATTATCCGAAGCATTGGATAAGACAAAAATAAATAATGCCAATATACCAGTTTATTCGAATGTAAGTGCAACAGCAACTTTAAAATCGGATGAAATTAGACTAAATTTAAAAAATCAAATCGACTCCCCTGTCCTTTGGAGTAATACAATTAGGAATATGAAAAATGATAAGGCATCAAAAATGATCGAAGTTGGACCTGGAAAAATATTACAAGGATTAACACGAAAAATAGATAAGGACATCCAATCAATGGGAATGGAAAATCTAGAACAAATTAATGAATTTGCTTATGTTTGATCTATCTGAAAAAATTGCTTTGGTTACTGGAGCTTCCAGAGGAATTGGAAAATCTATTTCTATGATACTTGCGCAAAATGGAGCTCATGTTATTTGTGTTAGTAGAAATATAGATGATGTGCAATCAGTAGCGAATAAAATTACAGATCAGAAATTTATTGCAACTGCAGAATCCTGTGACATCTCTGATTCAAATAATGTAACTGAATTAGTTAAAAAAATAATTGAAAAACATGGTCGTATTGATATCTTAATCAACAATGCTGGGATTACTAGGGATAATCTATTAATGAGAATGTCTGATGATGACTGGAATGAAGTAATCAATGTAAATTTAAAAGCTGCTTTTACTGCAATTAAGGCAGCATCACGCACAATGATAAAACAGCGTTGTGGAAGAATTATTAACATCTCATCTGTGGTTGGCCTAATAGGAAATGCTGGACAAGCAAATTATGCTGCATCTAAAGCAGGACTTATTGGTATGACAAAATCTATAGCTAGAGAGTTATCTTCACGTGGAATTACTGCAAATTGTATTGCACCTGGCTATGTGGAGACTGAGATGACAAATAAACTTGCAGATGAAGTTAAATCATCATTAAATGAACAAATACCCCTTGGCAGAATAGGAAGTGTTGAAGATATAGCATATGCAGTGGCATTTTTGGCTTCTGATGAAGCAAGCTATATTACTGGACAGACCCTTGCTGTAGATGGTGGTATAGTTATGTAACTTAATAAAAGGAGAATAATAATATGTCTACATATGAGAAAGTAAAAGATATCATCATTGATAAACTCGGAGCAGAGGAAGATAAAATCACAGAAAGCGCATCATTTATGGATGATCTAGGTGCAGACTCTCTTGATACAGTTGAGCTAATTATGGAATTAGAAGAAGAATTTGGTCTTGAAATACCAGATGAAGAAGCTGAAAAATTAGCTACTGTTGGTGATGCTGTAAAATATATAGAATCTAATAGTTAAAAACTGATCTATGCGTGTTGTCATCACAGGAATGGGAGCTTTAGCGCCTAATGGAAATACTGTGCCAGAATACTGGAACTCCTTAGTATCTGGTAAAAGCGGCATTGATCATATTACTTATTTTGACACTACCGATTTTCCAGTAAAAATTGCTGGAGAAATAAGCAACTTTAATCCGGAAGATCATTTTGAACGTAAAGAAGTGCGAAAACTGGATCTATTCAGCATTTATGCTCTTGTAGCTTGTAATGAAGCGGTCCAAATGTCTGGATTAGATTCATTTAACTTCGATCAAAATCGTGCAGGTGTTATGGTAGGTTGTGGAATTGGTGGTATTAATACACTATTAGATCAACATGATGTTCTTAATAATAGTGGAGCTAGGCGCATAAGTCCCTTTTTTGTGACAAAATTGATTGTAAATATAGCAGGAGGGCAAATTGCAATAAAATGGAATTTAAAAGGTCCAAATCAAACTATTGTTTCTGCATGTGCTTCTGCAACTGATGCCATTGGAATGGCATTGAGAGTTATTCAAAGCGGAATGGCAGATATAATGATAGCTGGTGGTACAGAAGCATCAGTTTGTGATTTGCCATTAGCAGGATTTTCAAAGATACGTGCTTTATGTAATGATGCTGAACCACCTCAAAGTGCCAGCTGTCCTTTTGATAAAAATAGAAGTGGATTTGTAATGGGTGAAGGGGCAGGTATGCTTGTTTTAGAAACTGAAGAACACGCTCTTTCTCGTGGAGCAACAATCCTAGGTGAACTTGCTGGCTACGGTGTTACGAATGATGCTTATCATGTGACTCAGCCTGCTGAAGGGGGCACTGGAGCTGTTAATGCAATGCAATTAGCAATTAAAGATGCTAAGGCTAAGCCAAAAGATGTTAACTATATTAACGCTCATGGAACTTCTACTCCATTTAATGATAAAAATGAAACTGCCGCTATAAAAACTGTCTTTGGCGAACATGCACATAGATTGAAAATCAGCTCGTCAAAATCAATGACAGGTCATTTATTAGGCGCAAGTGGTGGTATAGAAGCAATCGCTGGATTAAAAGTACTAGATGAGCAAATTATTCCTCCTACAATTAATTATAATTCACTGGACCCAGATTGCGATTTGGACTATGTCCCTAATACAGCTCAAAAGCAAAAGGTTGAGTTCTTATTATCAAATACTTTTGGCTTTGGTGGCCATAATGCTGTTATAGCCTTGCGCAAATGGCCGGGTTAGTTAGAATCATAAGTTTTTTTAAATCCCTCCTTTTCCCAGCTTACATAACTCGTTTTTCTAATTTAACAAAAATAATAGGTTATCGTTTTAATAAAACCGAATATCTGGAACAAGCTTTCACTCATCGATCTGTTTCATCCGAACCTCGGGAAAATTATGAACGTCTTGAGTTTTTAGGAGATGCAGTTATAGATATCATAATTAGTAGAGAATTAATGCGCTATTATCCTGATGGAGATGAGGGCTTATTAACAAAAAAACGCTCTGCCTTAGTACAACAGTCATTCTTATCTAAAATAGGAAATATGCTAAATATTATGGATTATTTGATTGTTGAACCAAATGTAGATTTAGAGAATGAAAAAGTTGTGAATAAGCAACAAGCAAACCTAGTAGAAGCACTGATTGGTGCATTATATCTTGATGGTGGAATTAAACCTGCAAAAACCGTGATTATAAATACAATTTGGAAACATAGAAATGAAGCGTGGAAGACTATTAATTATAAAGGTCAATTGATTGAATATTGTCATGCACATGGAATCAAAAATCCAAAGTTTCACCTTGCTAATGTATCGGGTCCCGATCACCAAAAAACTTTTGAAATACATGTGTCAATTAATGGAAATGAATATCCTACCGGGATTGGGACAGATAAAAAGACTGCTGAACAATCAGCAGCTCAGAATGCTTTAAAAAGTCTTATAGGATAATTATTCTTTCAAATCGTTAATTTGATCTCTTATTTTTGCAGCAACTTCATATTTTTCATTATCAACAGCAATTTGTAAACGATCTTCTAATTCTTTAACAGATAACACTTTATCTGAACTATTGCTAGATACAAATTCACTTTCTGACAAGCCAGCTTCTTCAAATAATTCATCAGAAATCATAATAGGCGCTTTCATTCTTAAGCCTACGGCAATAGCATCGCTTGGCCTAGAATCAATAGAACGTTTTCCAGTTATTTTACCGTTAATATCTAATGAAGCATAAAAAACACCGTCTTCAATATTCGTAATTCTAACTGCAACTAGGTTAGCATCAATTTCATCAATTAAAAGACCAATTAGGTCATGCGTAAGAGGACGAGGAGTCTCCATTGCTTCCAAAGCTAGAGCAATAGATTGTGCTTCAAAAGATCCTACTATCACGGGTAATTTTCTTTCTCCATTAATTTCAGTTAATATAACCGCATAACTTCGACTAGGTGGGTGAAATGAGATTTTTTGTACTTTAACAGGTACCATATATGAATACAATTTAGGATATCAAAAGCTCCGTTCGCTAATCATTTTTTATCAAATAATCAATTTTTATAGATTTGTCAGCTCTTTTTTTAATCTTGATATTTTATCTACAGGTGATGGATCAGTACCATGTAAATAGGCACACCATAAACTAACCCAATCTCCAAAATGCATTAGATGAAGTAATCTATCAAATCTTGAAGAGCCGTGTAATGAGATCTTAAATTGATTTTTTACCATGGTTTCTAATATCTTTTCTGATATTTTCTGTCTTATTGAGATTCTTTCTTGATCACTTTCATCGCTTAACCAAATGATACTTAGTTTTTCTATAAGGTTAGGATTGTTTTCCCATCCAACAATTTCATTATGATTAAACTCGGGAATCTCATTACAAAAGGCTAACATTTTACTATTTTCTGATAATTGGTTAGACCATCTTAATGCAATTACTGATGTATTATCTGTCTCTCCATATAAAATTGGAATGGTATTAAAAATTTTATTTGATAATACCCAGGTGGGATTTTTTTGATCATTAAGCATATAATCATCCCTTACAGATTTTAATAATTTAATTGAATTCATAAGATTATTATTAAGATCAATTTTAATTAAACCAAGATGTAAAAATAAGTATAGCATTGGAACAAATGAATATGCCAATGCAGCCCGGGGTTGCAAACCGGAGGGAATAAGTATAAAATCAAGATCATTACTACTAAGTTCTTTTGATAGAATTCCTCCTGTAGTTATACCATAAATTTGGCATTCTTTTGATAATGCATCTTTGAATGCACTCAAAGTTTCTTCAGTCCCTCCCGAATAAGATGAAACGACCACCAGCGAATGTTTATTTGCCCATTTAGGAATAAAATAATTTCGAGAGACAATCAACGGAATAGATAGATCATTTTTAAGGAGCATTTTATTTATATCTCCACCTATTGCGGAACCACCCATACCTACGACAATAATATTATGTATGTTATTATATTTTTTATTTAATATGATTTTTTTACCAATTTTAGATGATTTATTAATGTCATCCGCAAAATTATATACGGCATCTTTCATTCCTTGCGGATCTATAAATTTGGTCATTTTAATATTCCCTATTTTTTAAATAATTAGTAAATAGCTTTAATTCATTTCTATTGGATTTACGAATAACCAGCAAGTTATCTAAACCATCTTGAAGATATTTATCTGATAAAGACTTAACCTCATTATAAATATCGTTCTGATCAAAAAAAGATCGTAATAATTCAATCGTTTTTTCTATAGGATAATCTTTAATTGTGTAACAAAAATCAGACCACTCTTTTGGTACCACTTTGCGAGCTGTAATTGTTAATGCAGTTTGCTTTTTTGAAAGAATATCGCTTCCAAGACTTTTTCCCATAGATTTAGCATCGCTGAATATCTCCAAAATATCATCTTGTATCTGAAAAGATTTGCCAATATTATAACCAAAGTCTCTAAGTTTTTCACAAACCTTGCTGTCTTGATTAGATAAAAGAGCTGGTATTTCAGTACAAAGGCCAATTAAAGCACCAGTCTTTTTTTCGATCATATGTAAATATTCATCTAATGAAATTTCCTCTTTTCCTTCATATTCTTTATCATATGCCTGACCAACACAAACATCTAATGCAACATCATTAAATCGGTTATAAATATTTTGGGAATTAGTATTTATATTACCAATCAATCGTTGTGCTTCTACAAAAATAGCATCTCCAACTAATATGGATGTAGATGTGTCCCACTTATTTTGAACAGTTGGTTGTCCATGCCGCACTTGATCATTATCCATTATATCATCATGAACAAGTGTAAAGTTGTGTAATAGTTCAACCGCTAGAGCAGCGTTTTTAATATCACTACCTTCTAATTCAAACGCATTTCCTGTAAGTATTAATAGTATGGGGCGAAGTCGTTTCCCTTTTCCCTTAAGGACATACTTTAATGGATCATATAAATATTTAGGTTTATCTGGAAAGGGATACGTGATTAAGATTTCATCAATGTCTTTTTGTATCTTCTTTATAATAGATAAGAAGTTTTTGTCAATGGTCATCTAATTTAATATTGCCAATTGTTTGTAATTTATTTAGAACTAGATTTTTTATTTCCTCCATTCTTTCAAGGGAATTTGCTTCAAATCTACATACAATTACGGGTTGTGTATTAGATGACCTAACAAGCCCCCAACCATCTCCAAATTTAATACGTACTCCATCTACTGTTATACAATCATAGTTATCTTTAAAATAATTAATAGCTTCATTAGCAATTCTAAATTTTTCTTCATCAGATTCACAAGTCATTCTCATCTCAGGTGTAGAATAATATTTTGGTAAATCTTCTTTCAATTCAGATAATTTTTTATCAGTACGCGATAGGGTCTGAACCATTCTCGCAGCAACATATATTGCATCATCATACCCATAGTAATCATCAGCAAAAAAAATGTGACCACTCATTTCTCCTCCAAATTTACATCCCAATTCATTCATTTTTTGTTTAATCAATGAGTGCCCTGTTTTCCACATTAATGGCTTCCCTCCAAGCTTTAAAATCATATCTTCCAAAGCTTGAGAACATTTTACGTCAAATAAGATTGTCTCCCCATTTTGTATAATCTCTGGCAAAAATAGCGCCATTAATTGATCAGCCCATATAATATCACCGATTTCATCAACAACACCGACACGGTCTGCATCCCCATCAAATGCTATTCCAATATCATGGTTTCCTTTTTTCATTATACTTATCAAATCTTTTAAGTTTTCTTTTACTGTTGGATCTGGATGATGATTCGGAAATGTACCATCTGGTTCACAGAAAATTTCTGTCAGCTCTACATTTAAACTATTGAAAATATTAGGAGCATTGATTGCTCCTGCGGCATTACCACAATCCATTACTACTTTCATTGGTCGCTCAATATTTATTTTTTCAATTATCATAGATTTATAATCTGATTTTATATCATATTTAATTTCATTTCCTTCACCAATATCAAAATCATTATTATCAATATATTCTCTTAATACTTGAATATTTTTCCCATATACCGCTTTACGATCTAGAGACATTTTAAATCCATTAAATTCTGGCGGATTATGGCTACCAGTTATTTGCACAGCACCTCCCACCTCTAATTTAAACATGCTATAATAATTTGCTGGTGTTGGCAATATGCCCAAATTGATTACATCAACTCCAGTTGATAGCACTCCTTTTTTAAATTGATCCATGAGATCAGGTGTTGTTAAACGGATATCTCCACTCAAGGCTATTTCATGAAAACCATTTCTTTTTACAAAAGTACCAAACCCCTTACCTAATTGAACAACAATTGCAGGCGGGAAATCATCTACTACTTTCCCTCTTATATCATACTCTCTGAAAATGTATTTATTTACCATATGGAAGTTTACATATAATTTTTTCTAAACAATAATTATGCTTTTTATTCTATATAAGAATCTTAAAAAATAATTAATTTTTATTTAAAATAAATACGGTACTATTTTTTTTTAAATAATTCTCTTTCAATATCATGAAATGCTTTGAATTCGATTGAATTACCGCTTGGATCAGAAAAAAACATAGTTCCTTGCTCTCCCGCTAAACCTTTAAAGCGAATATATGGTTCTATAATAAAAACGATATTGCATCTAATTAAACGATCAGCCAATCTATTCCAGTCATCCATTCTTAGTATAACTCCAAAATGTGGGATAGGAACTTGCTTACCATCAACATCGTTTAATGTATTGGGCTTTTTCATTCTATTATTGAGATGACATACTAATTGATGTCCAAATAAGTTAAAATCTATCCAACTTGAATCACTTCTTCCTTCTTTGCATCCTATTATATTTCCATAAAATTCTCTTGCCGCTTTCAAGCTGTGAACTTCTATCGCCAAATGGAAGGGATTAAGCATACATGAATGTAATTTCTTAATCATAAAATATTTATACTTAAATTATATAAATACCATTCAGGGAAATATTTATGATCAAACAATTAACTATTAATATTTCATATATTTTATTTCTTTTTATTACTATATCCAGCTGTCAGAAAAGTGGTAATAATCATCTAAAGAAATATGTTTTTAAGGAAGATCCAGCCTTTAGATACGAAATTGTAGATACATTTTCTGGAGATGGGTGGAAAGAATACTATATAAAAATGGTTTCAGGCACCTGGTTAACAGAAAAGGAAGTAAACCAAACTGAATGGTGGCATTGGATAACCATAGTTGTTCCAAATAATGTTGTAGAAACTGAAGCTCTACTAATGATTGGGGGAGGTTCAATCAAAGACCAAGAACCAAGAAAAGCATCTGAAATACTCATAAAAGCTGCTTTAGGAACAAAATCGATTATTGCAGAAATTAGCAATATCCCTTTTCAGCCTCTTAATTTTGCTAATGATAATAAAGATGACAGATATGAAGATGATCTTATTGCATATGGATGGAAGAAATTTTTAGAGCGTGGAGCAAGAGATGAAGATGTTTCATGGCTTGCACGTTTACCTATGACTCGAGCAGTTGTAAGAGGAATGGATGTAATTCAGAAAGTTACTAGTGATTTCAACATCCCAGTTGAAGAATTTGTCATTGCTGGAGCATCAAAAAGAGGTTGGACGACATGGACAACAGCAGTTGTAGATAATCGAGTTATTGCCATTATTCCAATTGTTATTGATTTATTAAATGTGATTCCATCATTTGATCATCATTGGCGTTGTTATGGAGAATGGTCTCCTGCAATTGATGATTATGTAAACGAAGGAGTAACAGAATGGATGGGGTCAGAAGAATATAACCGACTTTTAGAACTTGTTGAACCTTACTCTTTTATTGATCAATTGGAAATACCAAAATTTCTTATAAATGCAACTGGGGATGAATTTTTTGTAACTGATTCATGGCAGTTTTATTGGAAAAGTTTAATTGGAAATAAATATTTACAATATGTCCCAAATGGTAATCATGGATTAACAGGAACATATAATCCAGAAAGTCTTATTGCCTTTTATAATGCAATAATTACAAATAGTGATATCCCAGATTTTACTTGGTATGTGAGCAATGATAGTATTTATCTAGATGTAAATACTGATGCTAATTATACAATAAAGAGCTGGGAAACTATCAATGATAAAACTCGCGACTTTCGTGTGGCAGTTATTGGAAAATCTTGGAAATCTAACAAAATAGATAATAAATCAAATGATAAATATTATCTACATGTTAGTAAGCCTAAAGCTGGTTACAAAGCAGGATTATTAGAGATAACTATTGAATCTGATACTAAAGTACCATTTGTATTTACAACAGGTACTTTAGTATCTCCAGGCACTTATCCCTTTTTACCCTTTAAACCAAAAAGTCCAAAGGGTAAACGCATTAAATAGAATAAATTTTAGTGGTAAATCCAATTTCTATTAAAGATGATTATTTATCGTCGACAATATTTGCTTTAGGAATTTTGATACATAAATATTAACTACTCAAGATTAATAATAAATTAATCATTTCCTTATAATTTCATACTTATTTCAAAAGTTTTTCCTCCACAAAGATGATAAATTTACTTTTATACTTGAACAAATAATCTTTGTAAAATATATTGATGGTAGCCAACCAAGCGGTAAATCGCTTATTCACTTACCAGCCAAGTTTTTTTAAAATTGTTAACACCACATACCAATTAAGAGGACATATATGGCAGAAGCAATGGAATTTGATTTTTCACTTCCTTCAAATGAAGGAAAAAAGTTTGATCCTAAACTTGTAGAGAAAGTTAAAAGGATTCAAGAAGAAGCTAATGGTAAAGCATCAACAACAGAGATACCTGAAAAATTTACTATAGAATCATACTATACCGATGATGACTTAGGAGCAGATGTTTTAAAGAATAAATACCTAGCTCCTTGGGAAAATCATCCTATGGAAATATGGCAAAGACAAGCAAAAGCGCTTGCTTCTGTCGAAAAAAATAAAAAACTTCAAAAACAATGGGAAAAGAAATTTTTTACAGTTCTTGAGGATTTTAAATTTGTTCCAGGTGGCCGAATAATGCATGGAGCAGGTCGCGATGACATCACAACAACATTGAACAATTGCTATGTTGTAGCAATCAAAGATGATCAAATTAATGATATATATAAAACAGTAGTAGATGAAGCTTTAACATATAAATATGGCGGTGGATGCGGGCATGATCTTTCTGTCTTAAGACCCTCAGGTGAAGCAATAAATGGAACTGGTGGTGAATCATGTGGGCCAACAGGGTTTATGAATCTTTTTTCTGAAAATACTAATACAATTGCACAACATGGACGTCGTGGTGCCAATATGCAAACTTTACGTGTGGATCACCCTGATATAGAAAAGTTCATTAGTATAAAGACAGGCGATATTGATATGGTTAAATATTCAAACATATCCGTCTTGCTCACACATGATTTTATGAAAGCAGTTGATGAAGATTCAGATTTTGATCTATGTTGGGACAAAAAAATATATAAAACAATACCAGCAAGAGATATTTGGAAACAGATTATTGAAAATGCTCATAAGAGTGCAGAGCCTGGGCTTCTTTTTTGGGATACAATGAAAGATTATCATAATGCAGAGTATTGTAGTCCTTTAGTATCAACAAATCCGTGTGCAGAGCAACCGCTTCCTGATGGTGGTTGTTGTAATCTTGGCGCAGTTAACCTTGAACGTTTTGTGGATGAATCAGGTAATTTTATGATTGATGAGTTCAAAGAAACTGTATCTATTGGGACTAGATTCCTGGATAATGTTATTGATTACAATCTTGATCGACATGCGCTAGATGCGCAAAAAGAAAATGCCACAAATGATCGTAGAATAGGTCTTGGAATACTTGGCCTAGGTGATATGCTTCTTAAAATGGGTATTAAGTATGATAGTGAAGATGCTTTACAAACTACAGATCAGATTATGAAAATTTTTCGCGATACTTCATATGAAACAAGTAATACCTTAGCAAAAGAAAAAGGTGTTTTCCCCAAATATGATTGGTCGGGATATAGTAAAAGTAAGTTTGTAAAAGATTTACCTAAAACAATACGAGATAATATTCGCAAAACAGGTATACGAAATTCTACAATTACAACTGTTGCGCCAACAGGAAGCGGTGCAATCGTTTCAAGAGTAACTTCGGGTGTTGAACCTATATTTGCAACAAGTTATAAGAGAAGAGTAAAGAAAAATGATGGCTATGGAAAAGATTTTGATGAATATAAAGTTTATCACCCTACAATAAAAAAGTTATTTGGCACTGATGAATCTTTACCTGAATATGTTATCACCGCACATAATATTGATCCATTCTTCCGTGTTAAAATGCAAGGTGTTGTTCAGAAATATATTGATAGTTCTATATCATCAACTGTGAATCTAGCCGAAGATATAACTGTTGAAACAGTTGCAGATATTTATATGACTGCATATAAATCTGGACTAAAAGGTATAACTGTATATAGAGAAGGATCTAGAGAAGGAATCTTAGTTACTGATAAGAAAAAAGTTAAAAAAGAAAAAAAAATCAGTAATAATACCACGAAAACAGAATCACATGTATCTCCAACACCTAGAGTCCGTCCGGTTGCTACAAATGGTGAAACCCGTCGCATACGAACAGGTGAAGGTTCTTTATATATTACAATTAATGAAGATCATGAAGGATTATGTGAAGTATTCACAACTATTGGTAAAGCAGGCGGTAATGCTGCAGCTCAATCTGAAGCCATTAGTAGATTAATATCATTAGCATTACGTTCTGGAGTTAACCCGCATTCTGTTGTCCGTCAATTAAAAGGGATTTCTGGTCCAAATCCAACATGGGAAAATGGTCGCTTAATATTATCTACACCAGATGCAATAGGTAAAGCACTAGATGATTATTTAAAGGGAAGGGAACAAGAATTAAATGGTGTAGATGACCTTTCTTTTGATGATCAAAAACCGCTAATTACAATGGCGCCAACTAGCTCCGATGTGCAAATAAGCACTTGCGAAGAAGGATCTCATGATTTAGTCAATGAAAATGGATGTATTGTATGTAGGCAATGTGGCTGGTCAAAATGTGACTGATATTTCAGAAACTTAATAATTTAAACGATCATTATTTCCTTTTCCTTGCTCTCCATAATTTCATTTAAAGTTTTTACATGACTATCTGTAATATCCTGTATTTCTACTTCAGCACGTTTAATTTCATCTTCTGAAATATGGTCTTCCTTTTGAAGAGATCTAAGATGATTTATAGCATCTTTCCTTACATTTCTTACAGCCACCCTACCTTCCTCAGCTAATTTGTGAATATATTTAGTTAAATCAACTCTTCTCTCTTCAGATAGTGCAGGTATCGGGACATGTATAATATCACCATTGTTATTTGGAGTTAAACCAAGGTTGCTTTCCATAATAGCTTTCTCTATTTCATCAATAACAGATTTATCAAAAGGATGAATAGTAATTAATCTAGGTTCAGGAATAGAAATTGTTGATAGTTGATTTAAAGGTGTTAAAGAACCATAATAAGACACTCGTATGGATTCAACCAATTCAGTATTTGCTCTACCGGTACGAACTTTGCTCATTTCTGTTCTAGTATGAACTACAGCTTGATCCATGCGCTGTAAAGCATCTTGAGTAATATCCTTAATCATAATATTAATCTCCTACTAAAGTTCCAATTCGTTCACCAAGAACCAATTTTTTTAATTCTCCACTCTTATTAATATTAAAAACTCTAATGGGTAGCGAATTTTCTTTGCATAAAGATATAGCTGTCATATCCATAACTCGAAGTTCCTTCTGAATTGCCTCTTTAAATGAAACCTTTTCATACAACTTGGCATCAGAGTGCAAAAATGGATCTTTATCATATACACCATCAACTTTTGTTCCTTTAATTAATACTTCGGCACCAAGCTCTGTTGCTCTTAATGCTGCAGCCGTATCTGTAGTAAAATATGGATTCCCTGTACCACCAGCTACAATTATAATTCTTCCTTTTTCCAAATGCCGTAGTGCTCTGCGTCTAATATAAGGTTCTGCAATTTGCGCTACAGTTATTGCTGATAACGTTCTAGTAACAGAACCTAAATTTTCTAAGGCATCTTGAACACATACTGCATTCATAATAGTTGCAAGCATCCCTAAATAATCTCCCGTTACACGTTGCATACCTTTAGAAGCAGCTTGAATTCCCCTAAAAATATTACCTGCTCCAATAATTAATCCTATAGAAACACCCATATCATGAATTGATTTAATTTCTTGAGCCAAATTATTTGCTTTAATTGGATCAATACCAAAGCCTTTATCACCAGCAAGTACCTCACCTGATAATTTGAGTACAAGCCGCTGATAAGCAGGATCAGACATTATTAATTATAATTAGTTATCGTTATGAGATTCACCTATCGCAAAACGTATATATCTTCCAACAGCAATATTTTCACCTAACGTTGCAATAGTTTCAGTAATTAGATCCTTTATTGTCTTATCTGGATCTTTAATAAAAGGTTGTTCAAGTAAGCAGTTTTCCTGAAAATATTTGTCCATCTTACCTTCGACGATTTTTTCAATAAGATTCTCTGGCTTCTTGGAACTTTTTGCTTGTTCCACATAAATATTCTTTTCTTTTTTAACTAGATCTTTTGATACAGAATCTCTACTAACAGATACAGGATTTGTAGCAGCAATCTGGATAGATAAATTATGCACCAACTCTTTAAAACCATCTGTTTTAGCTACAAAATCAGTTTCACAGTTTACTTCCAATAGAACACCTAATCTTCCACCATGATGAATATATGAATATATAAGTCCTTCTTGAGCCGCTCTAGATCCTTTTTTTTCAGCCTTAGCTACACCAGCTTTCCTTAATTCTTCAATAGCTTTTGCAAGATCCCCATTTGTCTCAACAAGAGCTCTTTTACAATCCATCATTCCCGCACCAGTTTTCTCACGTAAAACTTTTACAACTTTAGCATCTACACTCATTTGTCATTCTATACTTTAACATTATTTTTATCCATTTGACCAGGAGTATCTTTATCATCGATAACTTCTTCCTTATTCTCTGACAATATTTTATCATCAGATTTATAAGAATCTAAATCATCTTTCTTTTTAGGAGATTCATTGTCTTTAGTTTTTTTATCTTTTATATCCACATCCTTTACTTGTGCGGATAATATTGCATCAGTAAGAGCAGATAAAATTAATTGTATAGTTCGTATAGAATCATCATTTGCTGGTATAACATGACTTACGATTGAAGGATCAGTATTGCTATCAACAATAGCTATTACTGGAATTTCTAATCTTATCGCTTCCTGAACAGCAGTAGACTCAAAGTTAGCATCAACTACTACTAATACATCAGGTACTCTTCGCATATCTTTGATACCTCGATGTTGATCTGCGAGCTTAACACGCTCACGATTTAGCATCTGGATTTCTTTTTTTGTTAAATCCTGATAAATACTTGAACCTTCTTTTTCAAGTAATTGTAATCTTTTAATACTTTTTTTAATTGTTGAGTAATTAGTAAGTGTTCCTCCTAACCATCTTTCTACAACATAAAACATACCACAACGATCGGCTTCTTGCTGAACAATATCTTTTGCTTGCTTTTTGGTCCCTACAAAGAGTACTTCTCCATTTTTCTTTACAATTTTAGAAAGAAAATCCTGTGCTTTTTTCAATCCAGATAATGTCTCTTCTAAATTAATAATATGCACACCATTTCTTTCCATAAGAATATAGGGTGCATATGATGGGTGCCATTTTCTTGTCACATGTCCAAAATGGGCACCAGTACTTAATAAATTTTTAAAGTTTACTTCAGACATAATATATTAACGTTTAGAAAATTGAAATCTTTTACGTGCTCCAGGTTGACCATATTTCTTTCGCTCTACTTTTCTTGAATCTCTTTTTAAATAGCCTCCCGCTTTTAATAAAGATCTATAATCAACATTTTCTTTAAGTAATGCTCTCGCTATACCTAATCGAATTGCCCCTGCTTGTCCGGTTAAGCCACCTCCATGTACATTAATATTAAAATCATAGGCTTTAACTTTATCAATGGCTTCTAATGGTTCTAAAACAACATTCGCCAATGTATCACGACAAAGATATTTCCTAAAATCTCTTCCATTTATTGTAATTTTACCTTTCCCAGATGTAAGGTAAACTCTTGCTACAGAAGATTTTCTTCTACCTGTACCATTTTTAATCAAAGATGGCATTATAATTCAATTTCCTTTGGATTTTGAGCAAAGTGAGGATGCGTTGGACCACTGTATATGCGTAAATGAGTCATAATTTTGCGACCCAATTTATTTTTAGGGAGCATCCCCTTAATCGCGGATTCTAAAATTCTTTCAGGATGATGTTTTCGCACATGGGATACCCCAATAAAAGAAGTAGCTCCAGGATAGCCTGAATGACTAAAATATGTTTTATCTTTTTCTTTTGAACCTGAAAGAATAATCTTTTCAGCATTGATAACAATAACACAGTCACCCATATCCATATGGGGAGTATACGTTGGCTTATGCTTACCTTTGAGTAATTGTGCAATTTTAGATGCAAATCTCCCAAGAGTCTGTCCATTAGCGTCAGCTATAAGCCATTCTTTATTTATTTCAGATTGTTTTATCGAAAATGTATTCATTTTTCAGTTCGAATAAAGCCGCTGAAGATAGCTTATTACGTTCATTTATGTCAATAAATAATAACTTTTAATTGTATGCTAATTTTCTGTAGTTAAATCAGCTAAA
>Ga0208639_1000967_pt1 | contig 20011 bp, 21 predicted proteins | sample ETNtaG_33_FD_185772 | JGI IMG/M metagenome (GOLD analysis project Ga0208639, IMG submission 185772) | Marine microbial and viral communities from oxygen minimum zone, Eastern Pacific Ocean - ETNP201310SV76 (SPAdes) (version 2) | ecosystem: Environmental > Aquatic > Marine > Oceanic ...
GGTGATATCGTAGAGATACATGGAAGAAGAAGAGATCCAACTGTTGCAATTGTTTGGAGAGCAAGAACTGAAGATGAAGGTAAAGGAATTATTAGAGTTGATGGATTAATTAGAAATAATGCAAAAGTAAACCTAGGCGATAAAGTTGAAGTTAAAAAAGCTCAAATAAAACCTGCTCAAAAAGTGGTTTTAGCTCCTATGATGGACCAATCTGGAAGAGTTCAATTTGGCCCAGGTATTGAAGAAGTCATTCTGAGAGGCCTGAATAGAAGACCACTAACAAAGGGTGATGTAGTAATTGTACCTGGTTTGACTCTGATGGGTGGAAGACTGCCATTTGCAGTAACTGTTGTACAGCCTAAAGGCATTATTCAAATTCAAGCCGATACGGTTATTCAAGTTCATGAAGACCCTGTCAAAGAAGAAGAATTAACTACAACAGGAATTGTTTACGAAGATATTGGTGGTTTAAAAGAAGAAATAAAAAAGGTCCGTGAGATGATAGAATTACCTCTTAAACATCCCGAACTCTTTGATGCTTTAGGAATAGACCCTCCAAAAGGAGTTCTACTCTATGGACCTCCAGGTACTGGGAAAACTTTGCTGGCTAAAGCTGTAGCAAATGAATCGGGAGCGAATTTCTTATCTATTCAGGGACCTGAAATCATGAATAAATATTATGGTGAATCAGAAGCCCATCTACGACAAAAATTTGAAGAAGCTGAAACTAATTCACCATCTATTATTTTTATTGATGAAATAGATTCTATTGCATCCAAACGTGATGAAACACAAGGCGAAGTAGAACGACGTGTCGTTGCTCAATTATTAACATTAATGGACGGATTGCAAGCCAGAGGACAAGTCATCGTAATTGCTGCTACAAATAGACCTGATGCCATTGACCAAGCACTTAGAAGACCAGGAAGATTTGATAGGGAAATTGAGATAGGAATACCTGATGCTGAAGGACGAAAAGAAGTTTTACAAGTTCATACTAGAGGTATGCCAATCAAAAGGAATAAAAATGGTCAGTGGAAAGAATTGGTACATTTTGCAAATATAACTCATGGATTTGTTGGAGCTGATTTAGCAGCCTTAGCCAGAGAAGCTGCAATGAGTGCATTAAGAAGGTATTTACCTGAAATTGATTTAGATGAGCCTATTCCTCCAAAACTACTTCAAGAGATGGAAGTTACAAATGCTGATTTTAAAGAAGCACTAAAAGATGTTGAACCTTCAGCTCTTCGAGAAGTCATGGTAGAAATTCCAAAAGTACAATGGAGCCAGGTGGGAGGTCTTGAGGATGCTAAACAAAAGTTAAAAGAAACTGTGGAATGGCCATTAACTAATCCAGAAGGCTTCAGTAGATTAGGAATTACTCCCCCACGAGGTATGGTACTCTATGGACCACCTGGAACTGGAAAAACTTTACTGGCAAAAGCTGTAGCTACTGAATCTGTAGCTAATTTTATAGCAATTAAAGGTCCAGAAGTAATGTCTAAATGGGTTGGTGAATCTGAAAAAAAACTGAGAGAAGTTTTCAGAAAGGCAAAACAAGTTTCACCTTGTATTGTATTTTTGGATGAGTTAGATGCTCTTGCACCTGTAAGGGGAGGAAGTAGTGAAAATAATGTTTCGGATAGACTAGTCGATCAACTATTAACTAGCATGGACGGATTGGAAAATCTGGAAGGAGTTATAATTATTGGAGCTACAAATAGACCTGAAATTATAGATCCTGCTTTACTAAGGCCAGGTAGATTTGATAGAATGATTCTTATTAATGAACCTGATGAAAAAGCTAGAAAGCACATTCTAGAAATACATACAAAAGACATGCCCCTTAAAGGTGTTAAATTAGGAGAATTATCAAAGAAAATGAAGGGATATACTGGAGCTGATATTGAGGGAGTTGTAAGAGAAGCTGCTATTTTGGCCCTTAGAGAAGATAGCAAAGCTACCAAAGTAACGCAGAAACATTTTGATAAAGCTCTTGAAGAAGTCTCACCTTCAGTTACAGAAGATACTGTAAAATACTACGCAGAATTAGGTAAAAAGTTAAGATCTCGAACTAGACGTAAAGAAAGACGTAGTGAAGACGATCTCTACATGTAAAATGGAAATAAGACTATCAGACCTCCGCGATAAGCAAGTAACGACTGTTTCAGGTGAACGTTTAGGATATATTACTAATGTTATTCTAGATTCTACGTCAGGAAAATTAAAAACTCTTGTTATCTCATCGGATGGAGAAGTACCTGATGGATACAAAATAGACTCAGAGAACATGTTAAATATTCCTTTTGAAACGGTCCGTTCAGTCAAAGACATGGTAATGGTAAAAATATGAAACTAGAAAACATCCCAGAACAGCAAAAAATGACTGCAGGATTTTATTATTCTCTAATTCCCTTAGCACTAGTTTTTTGGATTGGATGGGGATTGAAATTTGGTGTTTGGTGGGATATTGGCTTGTACGCAGTTTTAGTTGTAATGATTGGTTTTGGCCTTATTGGTGGTTTTGTTTACGGAAAGCAAGATTAAAAACGCGCCCAACAATCTTATATAGCGTACCAAAATCGAAAATTAATTTATGATGACTACTATTTGTTAGAGTCAAACTTAAGGAGAAAAAAATGGACGTCACAATATTGTGGATTGTAGCATGGATAGCAGCTCTTGCTTTTGCTTTCTGGAAACTCAAATGGGTAGAAAGCCAAAGTCAAGGAACTGATGAAATAGCAAAAATTGCTGGACATATTCGTAGCGGGGCTATGGCCTTCTTGAATAGAGAATATCGCGTACTAAGTATTTTTGTTGCTATTGTAGCAATATTATTATTTTTAGGATATAATTCAAAAGGTCAAGGGTTAATTGCCTTAGCTTTTATTCTTGGTGCAATTTGTTCTGCTTTAGCAGGATTCATTGGAATGTGGGCTGCAACTGCATCCAATAGTAGAACAACAAATGCTGCAAGAACAAGTCTTAATGATGCTTTAATCGTAGCTTTTTCAGGCGGATCAGTTATGGGAATGTGTGTCGCTGGTTTGGGTGTAATGGGACTTTCATTACTATATTTAGGATTAGAAGGAAATTTCAGTAATTTAGATGATAGACTATCTGTGATGGCTGGATTTTCACTTGGCGCATCATCTATTGCTCTTTTTGCAAGAGTGGGTGGTGGAATTTATACAAAAGCTGCAGACGTTGGTGCTGATTTAGTTGGTAAAGTAGAAGCAGGCATTCCTGAGGATGACCCTCGTAATCCAGCAACAATTGCTGATAATGTAGGAGATAATGTAGGAGATGTAGCGGGCATGGGTGCTGATTTATTTGAATCTTTTGTAGGTGTTATGATTGGAGTAATGGTTTTGGCTGCGGCTCAAAATTCTGAAAGTCTTGTAGAATTACCATTAACATTAGCTGCTGCAGGTATTTTTGTATCTATTATTGGAACTTTCTTAGTTCGAACAGAAGAAGGCGGAAATCCACAAACTGCATTAAATAAAGGACATTTTGGAGCGTCAGCAATGATGCTTGTTGTTTCATATTTCATAATAGATTATCTTAGTACTGATGGATTATATGTATGGAGCGAAACTGTAAGCTACAGTGTGATGGATTTATTTATTGCTACATGTGTTGGTTTAGCATCAGGTATCTTAATTGGATTATTTGCTGAATATTATACTTCGGATGAAAGTGCACCGGTTCGTGAAATATCTAAGGCTTCGGAAACTGGATCTGCTACAAATATTATTTCCGGTTTAGGAACTGGAATGATTTCAACGGCACTTCCAGTTATTACTATTGCATTAGCAATGTTATTTGCATATGAATTTGCGGGGCTTTACGGCATTGGTATTGCAGCATTAGGTATGCTGGCCACTATTGGAATACAACTTGCAGTTGATGCTTATGGACCAATTGCCGATAATGCTGGCGGTATAGCTGAGATGACTGGCTTAGAACCTAAAGTAAGAGAAAGAACAGACAAATTAGATGCCGTAGGGAACACAACTGCTGCAATTGGAAAAGGATTTGCAATCGGTTCTGCCGCATTAACTGCTTTAGTTCTATTTGCAGCATTTACTGTACAAGCTGGTATTGATGAAGTTGATATCCTAAATCCTAAAGTTCTAGCTGGATTGTTCATCGGTGGTATGTTACCATTCGTATTTGCTGCATTTTCAATGCAAGCTGTTGGAGATGCTGCATTTGAAATGATTGAAGAAGTAAGAAGGCAGTTTCGAGAAATTGAAGGATTACTCGAAGGTAAAGCTGAAGCTGACTTTGCAAGATGTGTTGATATTTCTACACAAGCTGCAATTAAGAAAATGGTTGCACCTGGATTATTGGCTGTTTCTACACCTGTAATATTTGCCGTTATTCTTCCAGCTACTGGTCTCGTAAGTGACATAGACGGCATGCAAATGTTGGCAGGAGTACTCACCGGCGTAACTGTTTGTGGAGTTTTAATGGCTATTTTCATGTCTAATGCTGGCGGTGCTTGGGATAATGCAAAAAAACACATTGAAGGTGGCTCACACGGAGGTAAAGGTTCAGATGCCCACAAAGCTGCAGTCGTTGGAGATACAGTTGGTGATCCATTCAAGGATACGGCAGGACCAAGTTTGAATATCCTAATCAAATTGATGTCTGTTGTTAGTCTAGTACTAGCCGGACTTTGAGAAGTTCGTTTATAGAGGTCCCCACTGGATAAAATAATGTACTACTTACACACCAGAAATGACATGGTCCGAATCCCGCCAGATAGGCTGGATGAAGATGTTGGTAAAGTCACTATGGAACTTGCCCATCAAGCCTTTGAAGGAAGGATGGGACCTGATCAGAAATTAGTTGTATTGATCACTAATCTTGAGCTTACAGGAGACAGCCGTGTAGTACATGGTGATGGTGCCGTTTATCAACCAGTCAAAATGGATATGCTATTATTTGATGTTAAAATACAAGAAGTTATTGAAGGTGTAGTAGACCAAATAACGGAATATGGAGCTTTTGTACGCTTTGGCCCTCTAGACGGTTTGTTACATGTTTCTCAGGTACAAGATGATCATATCAATACAGATGTTGGAAACCAAAGATTAATAGGTAAAGAATCTAAAAGAGAATTGAGAGTTGGAGATAAAGTAAGAGCTCGTGTAGTTACTATGTCACTAAATGAAATATCACCTAGAGAATCAAAAATTGGTTTGACAATGAGGCAACCAGGTCTTGGAAAACATGAATGGATTATAGAAGATCAAAACAAGGCTTCAGCTGGCGGTGAATAATGAGTGATTTTGCATGTAAAGAATGCCATTTACTACTTGATGATAAGAGCTGCCCCCGTTGTGTAGATTCTGAAATTTCAAGAGAATGGCAGGGATTTGTAGAAGTTTTAAATCCTGAAAAATCTGAACTAGCTAAAGAAATGGGTATCAGAACACCTGGTCGCTACGCCCTTCGCGTACGCTAAATGTATCTCTTAAAGCCTGAAATGGCTTCTGAACTTAAAAATACTAACGATAAAATATATCTGAAATCACCTGAATTTCTGAAGAAAACTGAGTATATTATTACTGTTGGAGATATTTGTACTATTAAAATATTTGAACAAATAAGAGAACCTGATCTAGCTATTGTTGATTTAAAAACCAAAAGAAATACATTATTAGATCCAGAACAGTTAAAAATTATGAATAAAATAGGTTATAATAATATCGAAGTAAGGAATCCTGCAGGAACCATATCAAAGGCACTTTGGAAAGCTATTGAATCCTCTCTTTCTGAGGAGAAAAGTAGTAAAATAACGGTTAAAGGAGAAGAGGATTTAGCTGCATTAGCAGTAATTAGTATGGCCCCTGAAGAGGCGAAGGTAATTTATGGGATGCCCGACAGAGGTATGGTAGTAGTTGATGTAAATCAACAATCAAAGAAGAGGGCCAACGACTTTCTAAAACGTATGTTGGTTTGATAAAATGGAACTCGAAATAAAAGAAAATAACGACAATCCGCTTCTCCACAGAAAGGAGATACAAGTAGTCATTAATCATGAAAATGACTCCACACCTAAGAGAAATCAAGTTATAAGAGATTTATCAGAGCAATTAAAGGCAAAGAAGGAACTAATTATAATTGATCATTTAAAGAACAAATACGGTAAAACTGAGACTATAGGTTATGCTAAAGTTTATTCAAATATAGAAGCCTTAAAAGCAATTGAAACCGAACCATCTATTGCTAGACATACTAATCTTTCTTCAGAACCTAAGAAAGCTGAAAAACCGGCTGAAGAAGAATCTAAAAATGAGGGAAAGGAATGAAGAAAGTCGAACAATATGAAATTTCTGATGGTAAAATAACAAGAAAAAGACAATTTTGTCCTGAAGATTCTTGCGGAGCTGGTGTATTTCTGGCAGACCACAAAGATAGATTATCTTGTGGAAAATGTGGATATACTAAATTTAAATCAGAAAATTAGCTTAACCAACTAATAATTGATTCTCGAAATATTAAGACAAAAATCAGAGTACCTAATGCTACCATGAATTGGGATATTATTACACATAATTTGAACAAGCGAACCCGTTTTTCGGGATCTTCCATTTGTTCAATTAACCAATCCATTAATTCTTAATACGCTTAAGGCCAAATATACTTTCTCTTTCAAGCTCTTCTAATCTGAATGAAATATATTTTGCAATCTCTTCTAAATTTGGGATTACCTTGAATTCTAAGGCATTAACTCTTCTCTTTGTAGACTCAATTTCATCTAAAATCTTTTTCATGGTGGTCTCACCTTCTGCTGCTAAAATAATCATTTCAGACAATTTCTCAAAAGCATGAACTGCTTCATCAACACGAATAGAAGTCCCTATCAACCCATAACCTCGATCCTCTAATGATTTCTCTACAGCTGTAACATTAACCGAGGGAACAACAACTCCCATTATATTCTTAGAAGATAATTCAACCTCTGGTGACTTATTCAGACAGTTAGCTGCTGATTCTAAAGCGATTTTACCATCTGCAGCTACAGCAATAGATAACTTTTCCATAGCATCTTTGTACAATAAAGATAATTGATTTCGTAAATCCTTAACCTTTGGTAGAAGTTCAAAAAACTCCATAATCAAGCCATCTCTCTTCATTTTTAGAAGTTTATATCCTCCTTTAGAGAGCTTAATCTTACGCTTTGTCTCAATAAGCTCCATGCGAGTTGGCTTGACGTCTGCTATAGTCATTTACTTATTTTTTCCTATATGCTGGATGGTATTTTTCTAAAGTCTTACGGTCAATTCTAGTAAGAGCTGATTCTGGGAGTTTACTCAACATATCCCATCCAATTTCAAGTGTGTCATCAATTGTTCGATTTTCTTCACGCCCTTGAGTAACAAATCTCTCTTCGAACTCATCTGCAAATTCTAATAACTTTTGATCTCTTTCAGAAAGTGCTTCTTTACCTACAATAGCTACTAAACCTCGTAAATCGTTACCTTCAGCATAACCTGCGTAAAGTTGATCACTGACTTGCTTGTGGTCCTCTCTTGTTTTCTCATCACCGATACCTGCATTCATCAAACGTGATAAAGAAGGTAAAACAAAATTAGGAGGGTATAATCCCTTACGATGCAGGTCCCTCGAAACCACAATTTGCCCTTCAGTAATATAACCCGTTAAATCAGGAATTGGATGAGTAATATCATCCCCCGGCATTGTCAAAATTGGAATTTGAGTTACAGAACCTGATTTACCTTTAATCAATCCAGCACGTTCATATATCTGAGCTAAATCCGTATACATATAACCAGGATAACCACGCCTTCCTGGAACCTCTTCTCGAGCTGCCCCGATTTGGCGAAGAGCTTCACAATAGTTTGTCATATCAGTAAGTATAACAAGAACATCGTATCCTTTTTCAAATGCTAAATACTCTGCAGTTGTAAGAGCCATTCTTGGAGTTATCAATCTTTCAACAGCAGGATCACTAGCTAAGTTCATGAAAACTGCAGCTCTACTCAATGCACCTGTTCTCTCAAAATCTGCCATAAAATACTGAGCTTCTTCGTCTGTAATACCCATAGCACAGAAAACTACTGCGAAATCACGATCGGTACCAAGCGTCTGGGCCTGACGTGCAATCTGCAATGAAATATCATTGTGTGGAAGACCTGCACCCGAGAAAATAGGCAATTTCTGACCCATGACCAAAGTATTGAGTCCATCTATAGTTGATATTCCAGTCTGAATAAACTCTAATGGGGAATCTCTTGAATAAGGATTAATAGCCGCACCAATAATCTCTTGCCTTTTTTCAGGAATAATTGGCGCTCCACCGTCTATAGGTTCTCCAGCTCCACTCATTATTCTTCCTAACATATCTTTTGAAAGATTAATCTTAATCGTTTCTCCTAAGAACTTAACACCTGATTGTTTATCAATGCCTGAAGTTCCTTCAAATATCTGAACAACTACAATATCGTGTGAAGTATCAAGCACTTGTCCACGTTTGGTAGTCCCATCTGGAAGTGATATTTGTACAAGCTCACCAAAAGAAACTGGATCTGTCTTTTCAACAAAGACTAAAGGTCCCGATATCTCTCTAATTGTTTTATATTCTTTCTGCATCTATGCTTCCTCCATTAATTTAGTGAAATTGTCTACTAGTACCTTATCGTATTTATCTAATAGTTCAACCATATTGTCTTCGAATTTTGATCGGCCTATATCCTCAAGAATTGGCAAACCAATTACTTTCTCAAACTCAACACCACTATTCATCGCCTTCTCAGCTAAATCTTTGTAATGGAGTATGATACCTAAGAATTTAGATTGACTAGATATCTTACAATAAGTATCTACATCGTGGAAAGCATTCTGCTGTAAATAGAATTCACGTAACATTCGTGCTACCTCAAGAGTCAACTGCTGATCCTCAGGCAAAGCATCTGAACCCACTAATTGAACAATTTCTTGAAGCTTAGATTCTTCTGTTAAAACGGCCATTGCCACTTTGATACTATCATTCCATTCTTCACCTGCATTCTTTGAATACCACTCTTCAAGACTACGATTATAAAGCGAATAACTATTCAACCAATTAATAGCTGGAAAATGTCTTTTTTGAGCTAATTTGGAATCAAGAGCCCAGAAAACTTTTACAATTCTCAAAGTATTCTGTGTAACAGGTTCAGAGAAATCTCCACCTGGTGGTGAAACTGCACCAATAACGGTTACCGAACCGCTCTCATCATTTTTAGTCTGAACACGGCCTGCACGCTCATAAAATTCAGATAATCTAGCTGCTAAATATGCAGGATATCCTTCTTCACCTGGCATTTCTTCAAGACGTGAAGATATTTCACGCATAGCCTCAGCCCAACGTGAAGTAGAATCTGCCATCATGGCAACATCATAACCTTGATCTCGATAATACTCAGCTAATGTAATTCCGGTATAAACTGAAGCTTCTCTTGCTGCCACTGGCATATTAGAGGTGTTTGCAATCAATACAGTTTTATCCATTAAAGGTCCGCCAGTTTTTGGGTCTTTCAAATGAGGAAATTCAGTTAAAACTTCAGTCATTTCATTACCCCTTTCACCACAACCCACATAGACAACAATCTGAGCATCTGACCATTTAGCTAATGTTTGCTGAGTAACGGTTTTCCCTGTTCCAAATCCACCAGGAATTGCTGCTGTACCTCCTTTAGCTAAAGGAAAAAGACCATCTAGGGTTCTAGTGCCTGTTATCAAAGGAATATCTGGTCTAAATTTCTTATTATATGGTCTTGGAACTCTTACAGGCCAAAGATGCATTAGTTTCAAATCAGTTCCATCATCTAGTTTACCAATTACATCATCGACTGTATAAGTGCCCTTTTTTAGTTCTGTAACTTTTCCTGAAGACAATGGCGGAACTAATATTTTATGAGATATAGTCGGAGTTTCTTGAACATTACCAAGCATTTGCCCACCGTGGACAGTTTCCCCAACTTTAATGGTAGGAATAAAATCCCATTTCTTGGTATGATCTAAACCAGGAGCAGTAACCCCCCTCTCAATGTAATCACCCATTTTTTCCTGCAGTACAGGTAATGGTCTCTGAATACCATCATAAATTGATGTGAGAAGGCCGGGACCTAACTCAACAGATAGTGGTTCTCCTGTATTTTCAACAGGTTCCCCAGGTCTGACTCCAGATGTATCTTCATACACCTGAATTGTAACATCATCGTTTTCAAGACCAATGACCTCACCCATCAATTTCTCGTGGCCTACTAGTACCACATCATACATACGAGGTGAAACACCTCGAGCCGTTACAACCGGCCCTGACACTCTATATATTTCTCCTTTTACTTCCATAGGTCAACTCCTACTGCTGTTTTGATACGATCTCTAAGACCTTCATCTACTTCAGCTCCGATGGCTATTACCGTCGGTTTTACACTATTACTTAACTTCTTACGAAAAGAAGTATCTAATTCTTTCCAATCCTCATCGTGTATAACGAGAACTCCAATTTCTTTATCTTGTAATGCAGTTTTAATTGCATCATCAACGGGCACCTCTTTACTAACATTGAACCACTTCTCAATGCCTACTAATCTAAAACCAATAGTAAATAAATCATTTCCAATAACTCCTATTTCCATTCTATACCACCACCAATTCTTCTATTTTTTCGATTGAAAGACCTGTCTGCTTACCTCTAACAATTGCCCTCAAATTACGAACTTCTCTCTCTTTTTTCAGTAAGAAATCAAGAACAGGTAAAACCGATAATGGATAAAGATAAGAAAATCTCTTTGAACGATTTGCAATAAATTCATCTAAAGCATGTACACACGAATTTAAATCAGGTACCTCTTCTTTGATATAAGGTATGATATATTCTTGGAATTTAGTTCCTTCTAATATATTAGATAAATCAGAAAGAGACTGCACAGAAGATAGCAAGTCAACCTTAAGCGTACCACCATTAATCAAAAGTTCCTTATGGCCCTTTATCCCTCTGTGACGCATACGCAATACTGTTTTGAGATTAGCAATATCTACTTCTAACTGAATAAAATTATGATAAACTTCAGCATCAGGCCCTCCTGATGGTAAATTATCCACTAAATTTCTATAATATGTTAAATCCAAAGCATCCTCTAATGGTTGAAGACTATCAGTAGTACGCCCTTCACTTGCTTTTCGAAGTGTTGAGTAATAACTGGTTCCTTCTAACATAGTGATAGTTTCGTCAATAGATTTAGAATCATACAACCTACCATACAATTCTTTGTCTGAATTATCAAGTGGACATACCAATCTTTCCATGTCTTCAGAAGGCATATTTTGATTTATGCCTCTCAAAATATTCTTCAAATTTTCGACTCTATATTTTTCTGCATAAATAGTTAAGATCTCACGAAGCTGACCTGTACTAAAGCTAAGAAAATCACCGATATTGCCTGCCAAATTATCAACTAGGGCAGTTTCAATTAAATCAGCACCACTCAACTTTGAACCATAACGATCTATTTCTCTACGATATTCCAAATCTTGAATATATCTAGCTATTTCTGATAGCTCAAGATTCAAAAGCTGATTATAAGCTTCTGAAGGAAGTAAACGTGAGCGCCTAGATCGGGCTCTAGTAGCTACGTAAGCATAATTGCTCATTTAGTGAACAAGGCCTCACTGACTAAAGACAAATTATCTTGCCAAGCTCTTTCTACTAATGTTGCAAATCTAAAATCAAGTCTAAAATCTCCAGATTCCACAATAAAACCAATCTCATCAATGTTTCCACCCTGAGATAATTTACTTATTTCCTTAAAGATTGAACTATCCTTTTTACGACAGAATAATTTACCGTCCTTAGGAACTTCTTCTAAAAGACTAGAATATATCTTCTTTAAATCCTTCGATTTAAGATTTTCTAATTTTGACATTGCTGTAGCCTTAGTAGACGAAAGTAATTCTTTTTGAATTTCTAATTGATTTCGTTTAACTTCTAATTCTGCAGATGGAATCTCTTGCTGCCGCAATTGCTCAATTTTTCTAGATGAGTCTGCAATTATTGAATCTGAAATGTTTTTAGCTTCAACTGAAGCATCTTTCATTTTAGACTCAACATTGTCTACTGTCTCTTTGCGAATTGCTGCTGCTTTCTCTCGGCCAGTCTCCTCGACTTGCTTGAGAATTTCCTCAAGACCCATTCTAAGCGCCCATTACGAATATGAGCAAAGCAGAAATAACCAAACCAAAGATAACGACAGTTTCTGGAATAGCTGTAAAAATTAAACCATTTGTGAAATTCTTGTCATCTTCTGCGACCGCACCAACTGCAGCTGAACCAATATTGCTCTGGGCTATGCCAGTTCCAATACCGGCTAGACCAACAGCTAGGCCTGCTCCGATAGCAATGTATCCTTTAGCACTCCATTTTGCTGCTTCTACTGTGTTTATGTTGTCGTCCGCTTGAGTTGCTTCACCATCTGTTGTGGTTGTGTCATCTACAGCGGATACTGCTGGCATTGCCAACAATGCTACGAAAAGCATTGCTGCCAAAAGGTATAGGTTGTTGTTCATGGTTGTACCTCGTTTTCTATTGTGTACTTTCGATTATAACCGAAAGGATCGTAAAGTGTGCCTCCTCCTTGCACGAATTTAGTAAAGAACTCAACATATTGCAATCTTAGCGAATTTATGCCGGTTCCGATTATTCCAAGTGTGAACACAGTTAGGTGCCCTATTAATAAAATTGAAATTGAAACTATTGCCATTATACCTTCTAAACCTATCAAATTGAAAGCTATAAAATTAACTGTAAAAGCTAGTCCATAATCACTAAGCCCAATAGCTCCAATACGTGCATAAGATATAACATTAGAAAATACAGTAGGGAATTCCAGAATTCCAACTATACCTTCTCCTAAAACTGCAAGAGTTAGCCCTACAAGCAATACTACTACTCCTAAAAGTTTAGTAAATTCAGGCAATAGACCAACAACGGAAACTAAAGCAATAACGCCACCCCAGAGAATCAAAAGGAAAGACATTTTGGAATATAATGCATGTTTCAAATTATGATGCTTTAATTCATTAATGAAACCAAGAATAAAGCCTAAAGATACATGAATAAAGCCAATTATCACTGATGATAAAAGCATCAATTGAGCACCATATGGGCTAAATTTGTGTATTGGCAACTGCCAAGGCGGATGTGGGTTGTCAATTAAAGGAACATTAAATGTAGGTCCAAAATGTTCCCCAAATACAAAAGAAGTAAATCCGAGATAATCATTACCGATAAGATAAAATGTCTGGCCAAATGCTTCTGCAAAAATAAACGTTCCAAAAAATAAAGTCCACATTCCTGCCATTCTAAGAATCTTTCCAAGTGCAGCTATTTCATTTGAATAACTAAATTTATTTATTATGAACTGGCCGAATAAAATATAGGCTAAACCATAACCTGCATCACCAACCATTAAGCCAAAGAATAAAGGATAAGTCAAAAATATAATTGCCGTAGGCTCAAACTCCCAATGCTTAGGAGTACTGTAAAGTTTAGTAAATAATTCAAAGGGTTTCATAACTTCCGGATTATCTAATTTGATAGGAGGTTCAACTTCACTTTTTTCACCTACTTCATAATAAATATCTAACTTTTGTAAGGCTTGTTGAAGATCTGAAACTGAATTTGAAGGGACCCATCCATCTAAAACAAACATATTGTCTGTTGTGGCCAATTTAAGAGGTAAACTTGACTTCTCTGATAAAGCTGAATAATGTTCTTCACATGCCACTAACCAATCGCCATGCCTAGTAGAAATAGCTTGAATTTCATGATCTATTGCTTCTTTTTCACTATTCAACTTTGAAAGACTAGATTCTAACTGGGATTTAACTGTTGAAGGCATACCTGAAACTAAAGGTATATCTATTGATCTAAAACCTTGATCCAAAAGAACACGCTCAACTTCTTCAGATGAATTCAAAGCTGCAAAAACTACAGTTATATCATTGGACTTTATAATTTCAACACCTTCCATGTTCTTTAAGGAACTTATATCTGAGTCTTCAGAAATATGTCCTGCAAAAACTTGCATACTTGAATAACCACTTAATAAATCTAAATTTAAATCAATATTTTCAAAATATTCTACCTGTTCTAATTGAGAAACTAATTCTTCAATTTGTCTATCAAAATCTCTTTGCTTATCATTCAATTTATGAGCCTGTGAAACTATATCCTCAATTTCATTGATTTCCTTTTCAATATCAGACACAAGTCTCGGACTTGTAGGAGGATTAGGTGAAACATCTAATAATTTTATAAGTGAACGTATCTTAACTAATAATTCTGAAGTTTTAGCTCCGTAACTTAAGGATGAACCAATCTTAAAGCCTTCATCTTCATTGTTATAATCAATTAAATGAATCAATTGATGCTTGTCTAATAAGCTAGATAAATCTGATAAATTCTGTTTATGACCACTTATGGTCATACGTGACATGTTTTCAGACTTAAGCATTAAGATAAACTCTCCAAAAAGGTATCTACAAATTTTTGAGATGCATCATTTATTCTATCTTCAGCCTTAGCCTTCATCCCTGAATTGCTTTTTTCACCATTTTTAAGAATTTTTGTTTTCTGTTCGTCGATTTCTTCCATAGCTGATTTTATTTCAGTTTTAGATTTTTTCTCTGCTGATTTTCTTTTTTTAGAAATTAATTCTTCTTGATCAAGAGGTATCCTGTTCTTAGCAGAAATTTGTTCTTGTTCAGCCTTTTCAATCTCAGTACTAGCCGATGCTTCAGCTTGCTTAATCTTCTCCAATAAGTCGGTTCGGGACATGGCTCAAATAAATAGTGCATTTACAGGGTAATAGGTCTATAAAAGAATGCGGCCAGAAATATATGCTTTCAAACCCTATATTGATGGCATGTAATATTAAATTCCCTACTCTGGTAGCAAAATCTCGGGCCCGTAGCTTAGCCTGGTTGGAGCACCCGGCTGATAACCGGGAGGCCACCGGTTCAAATCCGGTCGGGCCCACCAAAAAATTGTTTTAATTTTCTACGATTATTATCATCAATTATAGCTTTTTTACCTGACTTATAGTTAATCATTACAATAACGCTTTCTGCATTCGCCACAATACTATCTCCGCTCATCTTGCTATAAAGTTCATGTGAAACACCAAACGAAGTATTGCCTATTTTTGTAACTCTAGTCTTTACAGTGATTATATCAGGATATTCAACTGGAATTCTATAATTCATATTGAAGTTAGCTAGAATAGGGCCCATACCTTCTTCAGCCAGAATATCTTCCATTTTCAGAGATTTTAAATTCCAAACTTCACGAAATAATTCAACTCTAGAAGTTTCACACCACTTCAAATATATTATATTATTTACGTGTCCAAAATCATCCATATCTCCCCACAGAACTGGAATTTCAGTAATTATTGGCCAACTATTCACACTATACCTGAGAATTTACTTACACTATTAAAACCTTCATCAGGCATAGACATGATTGTTTTGGAACCTGAAGAAATAGATATTGCTCTAAACAATGTTTCTGGCAGTATTCTTTCAAAAAAGAACCGACCTGTAATTATTTTATATTTGTAATAATCATCGCGTTCTTCTTTAGAAAAGGCCACCTTCAACATTTTTAACCACATATAACCCATAGCAACTATCCCAAATTGTTTTAGGTAATCTGTTGCACCTGCTCCAATTTCATAAGGATTAGAAAGACCCTTTTGTGCCATAAACAAAGTTGTTTTTTGCAATCCTTTTAATGCTTTCTCAAAAGGAATAATGAATTCTTTCATATTTTTATCTTCTTTGTTTGTATCAATAAAAGCCAATGCAGGATGGAAAAATCTCCGTAATAATCGACCCATGTTCTTAGGCATTTTACGTCCTGCCAAATCTAAAGCTTGAATTCCATTAGCCCCTTCCCATATGGGAGCAATACGTACATCTCGTGAAAATTGTTCCATCCCAAATTCTTTGATATACCCATGACCTCCGTGAATTTGCAACATATCATAACTAATTTCAACACCAAAATCAGTCAGAAGTGATTTGATAATTGGAGTCATTAACTCTACTAAATCATTATTTTCTTTACGTATTTTTTCATCAGGATCTTTTACTGATTTGTCTATAGCCAGTGCCGTCCAACATGCGAGCATACGGCCGGCATCAATTAGAGCTTTAGAACGTAATAACATACGTCTAACATCAGGGTGTACTAGCAAAGGGTCTGCTTCTTCATCTGGATTTTTTGGTCCTTTAAGATCTCTACCCTGTAATCTATCTTTAGCATAAGCCAACCCATTTTGATAAGAAATTTCAGATATGCCTAGGCCTTGTAATCCAACTGAAATTCTTTCATGGTTCATCATAGAAAACATTGCTGAAAGCCCCTTGTGAGGTTTTCCGACTAAAAATCCTGTTGCGTTATCAAAATTGAGTACACATGTAGCTGAACCATGAACTCCCATTTTCTCTTCAATAGACATGCATTTGACTCCATTTCTATCACCTAAACTTTTATCATCATTAACTAAAAACTTAGGAACTAAGAAAAGACTAATCCCCTTTACTCCCTTAGGAGCTCCTGGAAGTCTTGCTAATACCAAATGTATTATATTTTCAGCAAGATCGTGTTCTCCTGCTGAAATGAAAATTTTCTCTCCACTTACTATATATTCGTCATCTTCAACAGGTTCGGCCTTTGTCCGAATTAAACCTAAGTCAGTTCCACAATGTGCTTCTGTTAAACACATGGTTCCAAACCATTTCCCTGCTAAAAATTCAGGAAGGTATATTCCTTTTAATTTCTCACTACCGTGATTATTTATACAATGATAAGCTCCCTTAGTAAGTCCCATATAAATTCCCAAAGACATATTTGTAGAACAAGATATTTCATCTGAAAAAACACTAATTGAAGTAGGAAACTCCATCCCTCCATATTTTTGATCACCAAAAAGTGAAGTGAGACCAGCCTCAATAACGGCCTCTGAAGCCTTCTTCATACTAGGAGGTAAAATTACATTTCCATTTTCAAATTTAGCCCCTATTTCGTCAGAATCTTTGTTTGATGAGAGCCATACTTCTTCTGAAAGTGTTGAAAATTGATCCGAAATCATTTCTATTGTTTCCCATGTTGCTTCTTCAAAACCCTCATAACCTTTTATTTGCTCTTCAAAATCTAAAACTTCTCTCAGAATAAATTCATATTCTCTTTTTGGTGCTCTGTATTGTACCATAACTAGTTCCTCAACGGTTTTCCAGTAGTAAGCATAGACTCTATTCTATCCATTGTTTTTTCTGTCTTCATCAAAGCCATTATTCCCTCTTTTTCCATTTCCAAAATTTTATCATCTGAAACTGTCTCAGTCGGGTCTGTATCTCCCCCGGTCAAAATATAAGCCAATGAATCAGTTACAGTAACATCATGAGGCGTCGCGTGACCTGCCTTTTCCAAATCTTTTACAGCAAGATCCAAAGTAGCTTTACCAGAAGGTCCTGGTAAATGATGATTATTAGGTAATGGAGCTTCATAACCTTTAACTAAATCTAAACACTTTTGTTTAGCATCATGTAATAAACGAGACCTATTCATTGTAATATCGTCATTGGATTTAAGAAATTTTAGCGCTTTGGCTTCCTGTGCACTTGTAGCAACCTTGGCAGTCCCTATATTCTGGAATATTTTTACTATAGAAGCCATCGGTCCTTTTGGTTGATCTGGATCGCTAGTCCATCGTGTAATCATTTCCTTACACCCTCCCCATGCTGGAACCAAACCAACTCCTACTTCTACTAAGCCAATATAGCTCTCTGAATGTGCTTGAATCGAATCGCAGGACAATAAAACTTCACAACCACCACCAATAGCTAATCCAGATGGTGCACCAACAACTGGAAAATTTCCATGTTTTAACATCATAAAAGTCATTTGGCCTCCGAAAACAAATTTTTCGGCTTCTTCCCAGGCCCCAACATTGGCTACAAAACTTGATAAACCTAAGTTTGCACCTGCTGAAAAATTGGAACCATCATTGCCAATTACTAACCCCTCAAAATCTCCACTTTCACAGAGAGTTGAAGCCTCGCTTAATACTTCCATTATCTGTGGATCCATAGCATTCATTTTACTATGGAATTCAGCTAGCAAAATTTTATCACCCATATTCCACAAACTTGCTGATGAATTTCCAAATATTGTTTTTTGCCCTCTTTTTATTTCTTTTACACTTAAATGACCTTCTGAACTTTCTATTTTGCTATAACTGCCATCAATATTGAAATACAAACTAGTTTCATCATTATCCTCATAAAATTTCCTTTCTCCAACTTTAATTAATAAATCTGGAACTTCAAGATTATCTTCAATAAGTTTAGAAGCAAACCAGGATGGTCCTAAATCATCCAGCATTTGGAATGGACCTTTTTTCCAAAGAAAACCATTTTTCAGTGCATTGTCCACATTAACAATGTTTTCTGTAATTTCTGGAACTAAAGAAGCCGCATAGCTTAATGTTTTCGAAAGAACACTCCATGCATACTCTCCCCCTTTATCATCAAATTCAACCAATGCTCTAAGACCCTTCTTTGCGGCCTTAATACTTTCTAAATTTGACTTAATTGAAGTATTATATTCTCCTGTTTTTAAGTCTCTACTCTCCTTAACACGAATTCCGCTACTATTATTGATACGGTAAAACCCGCCTTTTCCTTTGCGTCCAGTATATCCGGTCTCGACCATTTCTTTCAATAAAGAATCTATGCCAAATTTGGATTGTTCTTTAACTCCCAGATTATACTTGTCATCATCTGGTAAATTATGTGATAAACTTTCAGTTACATGTGGAATCAAGTCCAAACCAACAACATCTCCTAAAGCAAAAACTCCGGTTTTAGGAGCTCCAATTGGTCTTCCCATAATTGCATCAGCTTCTTCAACTGTAAGATTAGCCTTGAAAGCTTCAACCATTGCAGTAAGTGACCAAAACATTCCTATTCTATTACCAATAAAACCAGGAGTGTCATTACAAATTACTACTTCTTTACCTAATTTGACGTCACAAAAATTAATAATTGCTTCTAATTTTTTGTCATCTACTTTCTTATCTGATACAATCTCTAATAAACGTAAATATCTTGGAGGATTAAAAAAATGTGTTATGAAAAAATCATTCTTAAATGATCTTGACATACCATCTATTAACTGATTCCTAGGTATTGTTGAAGTGTTTGAGGTTACAATAGAAGATTTTTTCCGATATTTATCAATCTTTCTAAAAACATCATGCTTTATTTCTAATTTTTCAAGAACCACTTCAATTATCAAGTCAGAATCACCGATCAAATCTAAATTATCTTCTAAATTACCTGGTGTTATTAATTTTGCATTATCTGGATGCATTAATTGTGAAGGACTGCCTAGTTTGACAGGTTTCAACATTTTAGATATTGCTGACTGAGAAATCACATTTCTGTCTTCAGAACCGGTAGGTACAATATCTAATAGATTTACTGGAAGACCTGCATTAGCAACTTGAGCAGCTATACCACTTCCCATAAGTCCAGCTCCAATAACAGTAACCTTTTCTATTTCCATTTACGCTCTCTCAAGTACTGTAGCACAACCTTGACCACCACCAACACACATTGTTGAAAGTGCATATTGGCCACCTTCTGCTCGAAGTAAGGATGCGGCTTTACCTGTAATTCTTGCACCACTGGCACCTAGAGGATGCCCTAGCGCTATAGCCCCTCCATGAACATTCAATTTAGACATGTCTATACCCAATTCTTTTGCACAAGCCAAACTTTGGGCTGCAAAAGCTTCATTCATCTCTATAATGTCTATATCTTTGAGATCTAAACCAGCTCGCTTTAGTGCCTTCATGGAAGAAATTACCGGACCTATGCCCATTATTTCAGGACTACAACCTGAAATTGCCATTCC
>Ga0208639_1000975_pt1 | contig 19912 bp, 13 predicted proteins | sample ETNtaG_33_FD_185772 | JGI IMG/M metagenome (GOLD analysis project Ga0208639, IMG submission 185772) | Marine microbial and viral communities from oxygen minimum zone, Eastern Pacific Ocean - ETNP201310SV76 (SPAdes) (version 2) | ecosystem: Environmental > Aquatic > Marine > Oceanic ...
CACTGCTCCGCGATGCGAAGCAATTGATTGTACTTCGCTGTTCGATCACTTCGGGCTGGTGCGCCGGTCTTGATTTGACCTGCGCGTGTGCCGACTGCAATGTCTGAAATGGTATCATCACTGGTTTCACCGGAGCGGTGCGAAATCACCGTGCCCATGCCATGTTCTCTTGCCATTTCGATGCACTCTAGTGTCTCGGTCACCGTTCCAATCTGATTGGGTTTAATGAGAATGGCATTTGCTGCACTCATCTCTATGCCTTGTGCTAAGCGATCCATGTTGGTCACGAAGAGGTCGTCACCGACCACTTGGACTCTGTGACCATCGTTCTTGGTAAATCGTGCCCAACTGGTCCAGTCATCTTCACCAAAGGCGTCTTCCATCGAGACAATGGGATATTCGTCTATCCAACCAGAATACATCTCGCCCAGTGCTTCACCATCGATGACTCGTCCATCGATGTGGTACCCATCTGCATGATGGAACTCTTGAGCTGCGACGTCCAATGCAATGGACATTTGATCACCTGGGGAATATCCTGCACGCTCAATCGCTTGAACCAGTAACGCAAGGCCCTCCTCGTTCTTGGGAAGATCCGGTGCAAAACCACCTTCATCCCCCACTCCACCAAGCAGGCCCTTTTCCTTGAGAACTGATTTGAGAGAATGATAAGTTTCCACGCCGGCACGAAGGGCTTCGGGGAAATGGTCGAATCCATGAGGAATCACCATGAATTCTTGCACGTCAACGTTGGATGCTGCATGGGCTCCACCGTTGAGAATGTTCATCATTGGAACAGGAAGACTACCTCCCGACAATCCACCAAGATAACGCCATAACGGCAACTGGTGGACATTTGAGGCTGCATGAAGACAAGCCAAACTTGCGCCCAATGTTGCATTGGCACCGAGGTTTGCTTTGTTGCCGGTATCATCCATTTCAATCATCGTCTCGTCGATGATTCGCTGATTATCAACAGGAAGACCGACCAAACCATCCTGGATTTTTTCTACGACATTGGTGATGGCCCCCTCTACGCCTTTGCCCATCCAAAGACGCATGTCGCCATCACGAAGTTCAACCGCTTCGTGACTGCCAGTACTGGCACCGCTGGGTACAGCAGCTCGACCACGTAGTGCGCCATCGACGTAACAATCAACCTCAACGGTTGGATTGCCACGGCTATCGAGAATCATTCGGGCTTCAAGGCCAGTGATGTAGGATGACATCGGGTCCCTCTGAACTGTCGGGAGAGTCGGCACACTGTCAATGTGACGCTACTACTCATTGAGCCATTGTAGCCATCGAGATACACTAGATTGGACATCGGGGACTTCGCGCTCTGAACGGCATTGAATTTCCCAAGCCAATTGTTCCTCACTTGGAGAGATGCTGAAGAGTTCGGCTCTCATGACCAATCCATCGTCATCTTTTCCGTTGTGCCTAAAATCATCAATAAAACAGTGAATTAAATGTCGAGGGTAATGTGCGATATGTCCTTTTTCTGGAACGCAGAGAACAACACTTTTTCGAAGGAAAATAAGAGATGATCCCGAATCAGAATTAACTTCGTGACCTTGGATTTTACAACCATCGATTGCAGCGGACACTTCAACGTTATACCACTCATGGAATTTATGTTGAAGAGAAAGTTTGGAAACCGAATCAAGGAACGCTTGTAAGTGCTCATTCGAGTAGGTCGACTCGGTCGTCACAAGCACATCGAAACGCCAGCCACCTAAGAATGCCTCGATTTTCGATAGTTCTATTTTCTTTCCTTTTTTTGTCGTTTTTTCTTCCGTTTTATGGTAATTTTTTGGTTTTTTTTGTTAGATAACGGTCATGGTAGGGTTCATAACAGGGAATTGGAACGGCCGACCGATGGCGAGCGTAGATGAGACTGATCGAGCAATTTTGACGGCACTAAGAGAAAATAGTAGGCAGCCCTATGTTGATCTTGCGAAGACTGTGGGTGTCTCTGAAAGGACCATTCGCACACGCGTTCGTAGACTTGAGGAAGATGGAATCATTCGCGGATATACAATTCGCGAAACGGGCATTGGTCTGACCGCTTTAGTTCGCATGAAAGTTGGTGCGGGTGTAGAGATTGGTTCACTCGCTGGAGAGTTTGCAAATTGGGCTGGGGTCGAATCTGTTTACGAAATCAGCGGTGAAGCAGATTTAGTCGCTGTTGTTCACGTTGATGATACTGTAAGTCTACGCGAATTGCTAGATCGTATGTGGCTTGCTGCACCTGCTGAAATTGCGAGTACGACAACTGAACTTGTTCTCGAGCAATACTGATTATTTTCTTAGAAGATATCGATAATATCTGAGTTCTCCTTTTGTGAATGACTCATACACAGGGGTGCCTCGCACGCCTGCAAATGTCTCGAAACTGCGGCGGATGATGCGTCCTGTGCCTTTTTCGATTCTAGATTGCTTGTCATCACTAATCTCATCGAGAGCAGCGATTACCTCGGTCGTAATATCTGCGTTTTTCACTATTTCAAAATCAGTTGCATCGAATGATTCTCGAATGTGTTTCATCCTTGATTCATCGCGGAAATCGGTCCATGCAAAGTATCCACCTGGTCTCAATACCCTGTATGCTTCCCCGATGAATGCGGACATGTCGCTGTAGCAATGACTGGATTCTACATTGTATACAACATCGAATGAATTGTCTTCAAATGGTAATTTCATGGCATTTCCTTCAATGAAACTCAGATTCTTCTGTCGGCCATACATCTTCGAACACAATTTGACCGCAGCGGAGGAATAATCCAACCCAGTCAGCGATTCTGGAGAATATGTGCGAGCAATCCAATGTGCACCTCCACCTCTGCCCGAACCCACTTCAAGCACTTGCTTTCCGTTCAACTCAACATCTCGAATATTCATATGATACAACTGGATGAATAGGCGATCTGGTTCATCATCCGGTGTAAGTTCGGGTTTGTCATCATCGATGAAACCATAATTCATGAATCCAAAATCGCCCCAAGCTTTGGCTTTGGCCAAGCGCTGATACCACCAGCGCCACATTCGATCGCCAACACGACCTGGGAAAATCATCAGTAGGGTCGCAAATATGCGAGCCGGTAATCCCAAACGCAAGGTTTCACACCTTCCACTTCACAGAACAACCGATGCTGTCTGTGCGTGAGATGTGTGGGGATTCATCGGCAAGTAGGGCGTCGATTGCGTCGGATAGTTCGCTCGTGGTGGATAGACTAGGGTCGCGTGGAGAGTCGTCTAATCGCCCCCGATAGGTGATGATGCCTTCTCCATTGAGAAGATAAAATTCTGGTGTCCTTTCTGCACCCCATGCCGTCGCTACCTCCTGTGTGGGATCATGCAGATAGGGGTATGTCATGACGGAGCCTCGCTTCTGCATGTGTTCCCAATTGTCTGTTGGATAGTTGTCCGGGTCATTTGAGTTGATTCCGACAAAACCCATTCCTTCCTCACGCGCGCGCGAAGCGATTGATTCGATTCTGGATTCGTTACCGATGACGTATGGGCAGTGGTTACACGTGAACATGACAACGCAGCCGATATCTGTCACTATATCGGACAAACTGCATCGCTCTGGGCCATCCGAATTTGCATTGGGCAAATCAAATGCGAATCCTGTATCTCCGGGTTCCAGTCCTCGACTCATAGGCGATGGATGAGGGGGGGCCGCTTGAACTTCACGTTCAAAGCGTGCCGAATCCAAATTCGAAATCAGGGATGTCTTCATCCGAGGCTTCGTCATCTTGTTTCACTTCTGAATCCACTTGATTCTGGCATTTGTCATATTGAGCCTGGACTTCGTCGGGTTCAATGATCATTGGAGAACAATAGAACACACGGAAATTTGTCACCTTGTGTTTGGTGAAACAATCTGCCAATTCTTCATTCATACGTGCACGCTCCCCCGAAGTAACGTCCTCTGGAATTAATCCTAAATTTCTGAAATCTTGATTGACAACACCACCATGTTCGTTGATGTATGCATCGATTGCGTCCACCCAATCCTCGGGACCCCCTCTGGGTTTCTCGATGACTTGTTCGACTTGGGCCTCTTGAGGTGCAACCTCAAGTTCTTCGACGATTGTGGCTTCTACTTCTTCCACAGTTGCCATTTCGAGTTGTTCGGTAACCATTCCACTATTGGAAAGTACGGCAGCCTTCTTGAGTGACGATTGGCCGTCGATTGCATCTTGGATTCGGCGCCTTGCCACTCGGTTCTCGGGTTCAACATTGAGCACGTTTCTCCATGCTCCTTCTGCAACATCCCAATTCTCGTTGCTATGATGAATCGCGGCAATTCGCAATAATGCATTCATGTGATGGCGGTCTCGCTTAGAAGCGGTTTCAAAGTCCGATAGTGCGCCATCGAATTGGCCAAATGACTCGTAAAGTAAGCCCCGCTGATACCATCCTTCTGCAGACTCCCCATCCAATCGGATGGCTTCATTCAAGGGTTGTTCAGCTTCTGTGAGGCGTTCTTGTGCGACAAGAGCGGCGCCAAGTTGAATGAGGGCGTGCGGGTTTTCACCTCGTCGTGATAGAACGTCTCTGAAATTCGATTCGGCCTCAACCCATTCACCCAGTGACAACATGATTTCGCCACGGCGAAGGCGTGCAAGATCGAGTTCTGGGTGTGCCTCTAGGAGGAATTGAACATCGTCGAGTGCTGCGTGGTGGTCTTGTTCAACCATCAAAGTAGTACAACGATTGAGGCGCGCACGAACGTGGTTTGGATCTACAGCCAAGACGCTGTCAAACAGACGCTTTGCTTCAACCATATCGCCGCGTCTTGCTGATACTACGCCCTTGACATAATCGATGACTGGGGAATCCCGTTCCAACACATGGGCTTCTGAAATCAAGCGTGAGGCGGCTTCCACATCATTGCCATCCAATGCTAGGAGTGCTTCTTCTGCTGCAATCAGTGGTTCATCAGGCAATAGTCTTCTCGCGCGTGCCAAAGAAATCTGTGCTTCGGAATAATCCTGTAGCATTCTCTGAATTCGTGCTTTGCCCAACCATCCAACTCCGCTCTCTCGGTCTGCCTCAAGTGCGGCCTCGAATGCCAAATCTGCTTCGGATAGTAATTCGCGATCTCGCTCACCAGTTCCATCTCGATATCGATCGGCTTCGGCTAGAATCAAACGGCCCTTCTGTAGATGCAATGCTGGCCCTTCCCATGCCCCTACTGGGGCTTCGGCCAATATCTCAAACGCAGCCTCGGGGTTGCCCGCTTGATGCTGAAGAAGAACGAGTTGGGCGCGCAACTCTGCATTTGCTGGTTCCGTAGAAAGTGCCTCTGACAATGATGCATGTGCTTCTTCGGAACGACCGAGGCCCTCGAGCAATTCAGCCTTGAGCAGAACTTGAGGCTCTCCTAGAGCAACTGCATGAACGGCTGCTTTCAGTGCCTCTTCCAAGCGTCCGGGTTCACCCTTCAACAATTGGGCACGTACAGCCCATGCAGGGCCTGATTGGCGATTCAGTGCAATTGCTTCGTCGACTGCTGTAATCCCAAGGCCTCTTTCATTACGCCCTAGGTGGAGTTCGGCCTTTCGAAGCCAGTCGCCTTCATTGGGATCACTCGCGAGGGCAGACTCGATGGATTCAAGGGCGACATCCGTATCACCTGCTCTAGCTGCTAAACTGGCCATCATCGACTTATCCTCAGCCGTTTCGATACCCATTGCCTCAAGCCGACGAAGGTCCTTCTCGGCCCCTTCATCCCCAAGTTTCGTCAACAAGCGAGCATGCTCACGCAAGAGTAGTGGGTCGTCCGGATCAAGTTCAAGCAAGCCATCAAGGTGATTTCGCAAATTTTCATCATCGCCTGATTCGCGTGTTAGTCGACAAAGGCTGCGGAGGGTGGCTGATTGACCTGGGGCGATTGTTGCCGCTGCAGTATAACAAGAGAGGGCCCAATCACGATCTCCAGCAAGGAAGGATATTTCGCCTAATCTGCGAATCTCCAGTTCAGTCAATTTTAGGTCGCTGGCCGTCAATTCAAGTTGATCGAGGGTTTGCAAGACACGTGTGACGAGGGTGAGCACCCCCGCGTCTGCAGGTTCTGTATTCTCAAGATCCCCTTCACCATCGCGAGTCGCAAGCAAACCTCTGACTGCAGAAAACGTGCTGGTCGCGGCTGCGAGGGGTTCCTCTGACTCGCCTGCACCTGAAAGAGTAGATTGCAAATGATCGAGAGTTCGGTGAGCATCCACAATTCCTGCGATACCAGGGTGGGCCCTCTGTAGTGCCAATGCACGATCTGCAAGGTCTTCTGTTCGAGCGTTGATACTAGCCAAGGTTTGACTGGTTTCTGCATGTGCAGTTTCCAAATCCTCACGTAGTTTTCTCAAACTAATTTCTGCTTGTACGAGCCACCAAATTACCGCACTTGTAGACGCGGAAAAAAACAGCGTTAATCCAATTGAGACTGGGTCCATTGGGCGGAGCGGACTTTCACACCTTTTGAGTGGTTCGCACCCCTTAAGGGGTGTTATGCTGTTTTTGTGAGGGCTTTTCAATTGCCGTTTAGGCTGAGGTTGAATAGCCGCAAGCCGCCTCGGTGCTCTGAGGCGGCCTTGTTGACGGATGGCGGAGAGCGATTCAAATCACGTGTTGCTGCTCTACGCAATCGTGGATTCGATGTAGAATTGCCCACGGGTGAGTTGGCAAGTGCGGAGATGCTGCGCTTAGAGGAATTTGCAGATCGTGCTGCTGCAATCCGCTCAAAGGTTCTCGATTTACCTCAACATCGAGATGATGATCGACGAAGGTTGTTGGCACAACTTGCAAACCCGATGGAAGCAGCAGCCGTCGAAATCGAACTCAGTGGATTGTTGAGGAGACATCGGCCCTGGGTCATTATTGCTGAACGTTCGAGAGTGAAGTGGTCTGACGAGGGGAGATCGGTTGAATTGTCCCATATCCTAGAAAGATTGGATGCTGTTGACGATGCAATTGTATTGGGCTCCCCTCGCATCCTTTCGATGATTGAAGATGTGAGCCCCTCCCGGGACATTGAGGAAATAATTTCGGGGATTGAACGTCGCCAAGAAAGACGCTTTGGAGCATTGCAAGGAATGATCGATATGCTCAATGAAAGGGGTTGGGATGTGAGCGGAATTCAGACTGGCCCTATGCATGAACAATTTACTGAAGCCGAACGGCTTCACGCTCTGGATGGTAAGTTTACTCACTGTAAAAATCGAATTGAAAATGAAATTCGGCCATTTGGCCACAACATCGCAGAACGGCTTTGGGGCGCAGCTACAATGGCCCAAAGAGAGGCTACAGCAGATGCAATGACTCAAGTTACATCGGAAATCGATGGGGTTGCAAACGACCTGGCGCGAAGACATGCACATGTTGAATCGCGTATTTCCGCATGGCAATCTGAAGGATTTGATGTGCCGACTAAATTACCACTTCTAGCCGGTGAAATGATCAAATGGGAAGGCAAATTACCCAGAATCGCTGAACAAATTGAGGCGACTCACAGTATCTGGGCACAGATGGAGACACACCTTACACAGTGGCCAGAATATCGACGATTGGCGGAACGAACCCGTGGACATTTGAATGCGATTCAAGCATTGGACGTTCTTCTGCAAGGTTTGACTGCGAAAACCGAGGGGGCACATTCTGCTTGCGTGGCTAGATTGGAAGCATGGTCTGCACATGGAATTGATACCTCGACTTGGTCTCCGTTAATCGACAGTGAACCACGAGCGATTCTTGAGGAACTTGATGCCCATCAGCCGTTCATCGATGTAATCATTCCACTCATCGAAGGATTGCAATCGTTGGATACCTCAATCAATGGTAGCCGTGAAGTTGCGGATTGGTTGCATCAGTTACGAGGTGCGGGCGCAGGCATGGATATCGTGGAGGTCGCCCAAGATTGGTTTGAATTAGCATCCAATCGCCGGGTTCGTCATCGTAATTTTTTGGATGCTGCAAGGATAGAACTTGCCACATTGTGGCCAGAAAGTATCGACGCTGCCTCCTTAGATTTAGCACACTACGAAGCAATTGTAACCGGCCTGGAAAGTGGTGGGGATTTGCCTGCTTCACTCAACATCCCAACAGCCACTGTTGACGTAGATGAGCGCCTAAATCAAGTGATTCAAGGACTTGAATTAGAATTGGACGATTGGCGGCATCTGGGCTGGTCGGTAGAAGGATTGCACGAATTACTTACACAAGATCCGGTGGCGCTTGGATTGGACCTACCCGATATTCGACAGGCAATGGATGCGCACGATGCTCGATTGTCACGATTGGAACCATTGCCGTGGGCATTGGATGTTGAATTAGCTGAACGCGTTCTTTCGGATTTGATGCGACCAGAAAAGTTGACTGCGCTCGATGATGAATATCAAGACTTGATGCTCGCATTGGCCAATGCAGAGGGAACTGGTAATGCCAACTTTGAGTTCAAACCATTCAGACCGCAGATGCCAATGGCCAGAATAGAATCTCGCAAATCTATTTTGGTTCCTGTTCCTGAAATCAAAGAAGATTTTTCAGACCATCTCGTTGAAGAAATTGAGATTGTTGTTGATGAAGAAGAAATTACGGGTGGCGAAATTGAAGAGATGGAGGAAGACCATTTCGTCGAATCAGAAAATGTTGTGGAAGAGATACCCATTATTGGGGTGGATACGCAAGGTGTTCGTGATTTGTTTGGACTCACCGAAGATGATGCGGGGTTGGATGGGTTGCTCGGCCCACCATTGGATGTGCGTGTACAACGCCTTGCTCGTCTCGCAATCTTGCTTGAGGATGGAAATTCTGGGCCGCATCGTGCGTTACAAGGACGATTGGCGAATATTGCCAAGAAACTCGAAGAATGGACTGCTGAAAGGTTGTCACGAAGGCATGCAACCAGTGGTAATGGGTTGTTGAATGATGCGAGGGCCCTCGGAGAACGATTGGCAGATATCCCTGGTCCAGGGGCAGCAATACCTCTAGAGAAAGATTTGTTTTTGCTTCCCGATTCCGGAGATTTAGAAGGACTGACGGGTGCCATTAAACGCCTTGAGAAATCAGTCATGCTTCCAAGTGCAATGATGCAAATGTCAAATCCAGTAGAGTCCTAATCTTCACCAAGATCGGTGAGGATGTCTGCCTTCTCACCTTCCGAGAGTGATTCATCCCTCGGTGCGGCTTGCATCGGAATTTCTGGAGCGGGGGAAATCGCCTCGGTTGGTATTCCCATATCTGGTGACAGTGTTGGCGGGGGTAATGGGGCTCCAAGTCCTTCAGGTGGCGGCATGGCTGCCAATGGCGGTGGGGCGGCCACGGGCGGAGGAGCCGTTGGCGCTGGAGCCGGTGGTGGGTTCATCACCGGTGGAACTGCAGTTGCTGGCGGGGCCATTGGCGCTGGTGCAGGAGGTGGGGCGGCCGCCGCAACGGGTGGTGCCGGTGCCGGTGCGACAGCGGCTGGAGGTGGGGCTGGAGCCGGTGGGGCGGCGGCAATCTCTGCTCGGGCCTGTTCGAGTGCCTGCGCCTGCATTTCGGCCTGCATCTCTGCCTGTGCCTGTGCCATGGCAGCGGCCTGAATTCTTGCGGCCTCTTCGGCTGCTGCTGCTTCTTCAGCAGCCTTGCGTGCTTCTGCCATTTCGGCTTCAATCGCATCTGCAACCACGTTCAATGCCGTTGGATCAATTTGTTCGCCACGTAGTGCATCTCTCATCGCTGAATCAATCAAATCCATACTGGTATTGGTTAGGACTCGATTCGAGCCTGCTCGATAAATGAAGGTGTGGTGTTTGCCAGTATTGGTCTCAAAAGTGATGAGTTCGGGGTCCGCGAATTGTAACATCGAGAGGATCGTGCCCGCTGCAAAGAGGAGAATAAACCAATTTGTGTAGAAAATAAGTGACGCATTCTCGTATGCCATGATGGTCAATACAAGGCCACCGATCGCCATTAGATTCCATAGATATCGGGTCGTGTCCAACCAATCGAAGCGCGCATGAGTGAAGCCGCAAAGGGCATCCATTCGTGTCATGAACAAGTCCTCACTGTGCGTTCCATCTTCTCCACGTGTTGCACGGGTAAGGCGGAAGAGGTGCCCATCTTCGACGATTGAGAGCGTCTGATTGCCCATCGCAGTCTCACGGAGAACGAATTCTCGCGATTCTGATTCCGCTGTCAGTGTGCGTGCACCCAATCCAGGGGCGCGGCCACTGTTTGCAGGTGATGATGTGTTGCCTGCGACGCTGGTGGTGGAAGTTCCTGTGTACATCGAATATCCACCTGCGCCTGCGGCCAGAATGGCGCTGAGAATGGCCATCCATGCACCGGATCCCAAACTAGGGTCGGATCCTTCTGGTGGTTCTGGCATCATCAGATACCAAGCAATTACGCCGATTAGAATGAGGCTGGCTCCTCCAAATGGATAGTATTGCGAGAATGGGAATTGGGTGCCTCGTGTCCCCATGAAGGTCGCAACCAATGTAACAATCACGAGAAGAATCCCAAGAACGATGAAGAGTGTGCCTGTGAATCCTGCACTCGCCATGTCGCCAGAAGTACCACACATTTCTTCTGTTGTGGATGAGTTGAGTTCAAGATCGCTGGCCTGTTTCGTGCAATTTCCATACGTTTCTGATAAATCAGCAACCACCGTTTCACATTCGCCATTGATGCACACTGTTGCAGATGCATCATCAAGCCCAACTTTTGTTTCGGTCGTCGTAGTAACCTCAACGCCGGACGCATCCACGGTTGTGGATGTATCTTCAACGCTCCATGCATCTGACATCATTCCGATGCTTGCAAGGAGTAGGGCAGCTAGTACCAACCCCGTATGGATCTTCATTGTGTGATCTGATCCCGGCTCTGCAAAGGGTGCATTTGGTATCGGCATCGGTGCCGGTTGCATGGCTGGCGCTGGTGCCATTGTCTGAGGTTGCATGCCTCACCGGAGTGTAGGCGGGGTTATCGTTCTCACCCCTACGGGGTGAGGCTCACTCAAGGTCGCTCATTGCGTACGTTTCGACACTATCTGAGCCACCGGCACCAGATGAACTGCCAAGCACGCTTGGGATTGCGCCAACTTCGGCGATTTCGACCATTCGTGCACTAATCTTAGAGTTGACAATCAGGCACTGTGCGCCTTCGACACCTTCAGCGAATTCTGCGAGTTTACTCGCACCAACTGGCTCAGATGCCGATCCATCTTCAAGAACCAAAAGTGCGTAATTCTTCTTCAAATCACCCATGTGGACTGACCACTCGCGGATGTTGTCAGGAACTTCTACGGAACCATTGCTAGCACCGGCTTTACCTGGTTTTCCTCCATTATCGTCTGCTTCGAGTTGTGTCTTGATTCGACTCATTGCTTTGGTTGCAGTCTCCTTTTGATTGAGGCACTTGGTGACAACCTTGCCTTCAAGGTGCTCGACTTCTCGGGATTCTGGTGCCATTGCGATATGTGTGAGGGACTTGCCCAATGCTCCGGACAATTCCATCAACAGCAATTTCCCACCGCGATCTCCATCGCAGAATGCGGTTACGTTGCTCTTTGTCTTTGCGAGTTCCACAAGTTCGTCCTTGACATTTGCACCCATTGTTGCAATTGCGTTCTTGATGCCGAACTTCAGCAAATTACGCACATCATTTCGTCCTTCGACGATGATGAGCGCGTCGCTCTCCTTCGCATTGGGTCCACAGGTCATTCCTGCGATGTTGGTTTCCGTTCCAAGCGTTAGAACGCTGCGAACCTCATCCAATATGCTCTTGCTGTCGTTCGAGCCTTCATTCACGATGCCTAGGAGCAAGTCCTTGGCTCGGTCGATGACTGTATCACGCTTGACGCTGTGAATATTCTCGATTGTGGCTACTTTTATTGTTGCTTTACATGGTCCAATTCGCTCAATTGTTTCAAGCGCGGCTCCAATCACGGCTGTCGATACTTGGTCGAGGCTGCTGGGTAGCAGAATCTCGCCAGATACCTTGCCTTTGTTGGATTTGAGGTCCACATCCACGTGGCCGATTCGGCCAGTTCGTTGCAACTTGCGCAACTGTAGTTCCTCACCGAGCAACCCTTCGGTTTGACCGAAGATTGCGCCGACGACGTCCTTTCTCTGGATGGTTCCATCCGCCTTAATCGTAGCATGAATCATGTACTTGGCTTTCTGATCACTCATTGTGTTTCACTTCCTTTTGTTTTTGCTTTCGCAGGTTCGTCTGAGCACTCAACCGGCCCTTTCGGGGGGGTTTTCATCGCGCGTATTCACGGGAAAGGGCACGAGGCCCTTGGGAACGTGACAGGGGTCACCTGTAAACTGGCCGACCCGCCCCCCCTTCATGAAGGCATTGGATGAAAATATGCTGGAAAAATGGGTTGCTGAAGAGGGCGAACCGCTATGAGGAGGGGTGTGCCCTCCCCATTCGTGCCCACTGATGCCATCACCGACATCAGCACCTTCCAAGGTGTTGTTTCCATCGTTTTGAAAGATGGTCAAATTACACGAGAAGAAAAGAGATTGGTCATCAAACTCGCCAGTCTTCTCAATTTAGATGAGGATGTTCCGAAACGCGTCTATGATGCAATAATTGCCGGGGAAAAATTGGGTGGTGGGGATGAAATTGGACGAACCAAATGTCTGGAAGTCTATGCAGGAATGTTCCAAACCGCTTACCTCAATGCTAGTATCAGCGAAGATGAGTACTTGGTTGTCGCCTATCTTCGATACCACTTCGATATCACCGATGATGAAAATGAATTGGTGATGAATGATATCCATGCTGAAATGGAGGAGCATGTTGAGAAAAACAGGTTCCAAGTTGTCGAAAAAGGGTTTGATCAGGCGAAGGATATTGTCGATGGATTGTTCAACCGGATTCGCTCAATATTGCCCGAAGGAGGGGCGAAGGGTGACGACGAGTGACCCTTTGGATGATTGGTTATCATCTCAACCTGCGAAGGTACATCTACACTCAAAGCAATTGATGGAAGTCATCCGAGAAGCGTACCCAATCGGTGTCCCTGCATTTATTGTGAAATCACAAACCGATCGTTTGGGAACTTCTGGAGGATACGCCTTCCACCTCGGGACTCCAGATGATGTGTTGAGGAGAATTTGCTCTTGGCTATTGACCCATGGTGAGCATGAGGTTCTATCGCAGGTTGTCGAACTTCTTTGGAACAGGCATGGTCGTGAAGATGTGGCATTGGCCGCTCTCTTGCTTGCCAATTTACAGAGTGAAAGTGAGGTTTGGGTCTGTTTGGCTGATGTGATTGGGAATTCTTCGACCGCAGAAGCTCTATTGCTTTCCATCGAGGAATGTTTTCGGGCCAAACATGCGCCACCTTCTGAGGAAATATTGCTGGAATGGTGTTCACGTAGTGCAGTTCACGCACATCTTGCATTGTTGACCCATCATGCCCATTGGATTCGCTCCGAAAGATCTGAATTATCGACTTCACTGAAATCTGCACTCCAATCAATCCCATATCCTGATGGAGATTCCCTATTGGCTCGTGTTCGTGACCAAATGCTTCAATCCTAAGCGAAGGCTGAAGGTTTGTCTCTGTTCCGTGGAGGATATGGTCGAGCGCTTCCTTGAGGCAAATGATCCCGTTCTTGAGCAGGTTCTCAAATGGACTGTGGAGCGAGATGCTGCGGACATTCGACAATTATTGGAATGGCTGCCCAATGCAGCCAATCGTCGAGATCAACGTGCTTTGTTGAATCGGGCGCAGTCATTGATGGCTGAACTTGAAGGCGCGATGAACGAACTCGCTCAACTCGAATAGGTGTTGAAATGTACCCTGCGCTCATCCTCGCCGGTGGTGCTTCAAAGAGAATGGGGAAGAACAAAGCGACAATGATTGTCGATGGTTCGCCCATGATTGCTAGAGTGGCTCATGCACTACGAGATGCGGGTTGTAAATCCATATTGGTCGCTGTTCGTGATGGGTTTCAACGAAGCGAAATTATGGGCGCATTGTCACATTTAACAGATGTGCAATGCATCTTGGACAATGATTTGGAAAGGAGTGCGAAATCTGGCTTGCGATCCGCTTTACGGGAATGCGCTGAACTGGGGATTGAACGAATACAATTGGCACCATGTGATATGCCTTGGATTCGCCCACAAATATTCGAACGGCTTCAAGAGGGAAGTCGTCCAGTGATGATGCCGAAAGGTGAACATTTGCAACCTCTTCTCTCACTTGTGCATGTCGATGTGGTACTCGCTGCATTGGAGCGAGCTGAGATGCGCGCTTCGCTGAAGAATACCTTGCGCAGCGTGCCATGCCAAATTGTTGAGATTTCTGACAAAGCGTGTTTTCGTAACGTCAATTCTCCCAAGGATATGGACTCATGAAAGTCCTGAGTTATTCCCCATCGTTATACGATGGGGTCCCCTCCCCCCAGCATGGCAGCAAGGAACGAGGGGCGAACGCGTCTCCTTGTGATGGTCGTCGTTTGTGCATTTATCACCCCCACCATTTTCCTATTCCCAAGTGTTTCTGCAGACGGTGAAACCACGATTTACGTGGATACTGCGAACTGTCCAAATGCTGGTGATGGGACCAATTCAAACCCCTATTGTTCGATCAATGATGCAGTCCTAGCATCATCGTCTGGCGACACGATTGAAGTAGCAAATGGGACGTATCCTGTGAGTTCATCAATTGAAATCTACCACCCCTTGACGATGATTGGCGCTCAGGATGGAAATAGTGCACTGCAACGAACATCAGGTGATTCCTCGGAGAGTGTCATCGATTTGCGTGGCGCCAACAACAAAATCCTCATTTTCAGCGGCGATGTGTCGGTTTCAGGATTCGACATCCATGGCGATGAAGATACGAGATGTGGGATTTACATTGCTGGGGGATCAAACAATCTCTCCAACATTGAAATTTCAGATAACCTGATTCATGGAATGGCGATGAAGTTGGATGCTGTTCGGGCAACTTCGTGGGGGATTCTGACCGACGCGGTAGAGAATGGTCAAATTCTCCACACCATCGATGGATTACACATTCATGGAAATCATATCTACGATATTGGTGGCTACAATGATTCGATTGGACTCGGTATTTCGATTCATGAAGTTGTGTCCTCTGAAATCGATGGGGGGGCCCTCATTGAAAACAATCGATTTTCCAACATCCACGATGGGAAATGGGCTGGAGCTGCTGGACTTGATGTTCCAGGAATGGGTGTCTTCACTCATGAACAAACCACAATGTATGCTGGTGATTACCTCAGTGGCATTTCTCTGCGAGACAACGAATATGCGAACATGTCTATTGGAGCGGCCCTGCAAGTCTCTAATGCGGGCGTTTTCGATGAACACAGTGGCGATTTCGAAAATGTCGATGCGTTCATGATCAATGTCGGACATTCGAGTTCTGTTAACGAAACAAATCTGGCACCCTTCGCAAAGAGTATTGGAAAAAACACATCCATCCAACCACCGGTCAGTGTTGGTGAGTCTACCGCTTACTTTGCTAGCCCTTCGTTGGCGGTTCGAAACACATTGCTTGGTTCAGAAATGGATGGGCATAACATCATCCTATCCGATGGAATTTTCGATGAAGATTTGATCATTCAACCAACCACGATTCAAGGAAATATGCTAATCTCTCGTGTGGCAAATAGCAACCCTACGTTTACTGGTGGTTTGCTTCTGCAGAGCAATTTCATGATGAACAACATCACAATCGAAGGGATTACCCTGCAAGGCGAAGGAGCAACTGATACTGCTTTCAGTATCGATGCTTCTGCTGGAATCTCAGATTTGACCATCCGAGACATGACCATGGATGGAAGCAGTGCCAACGGAAATCAACGCTCAGGAGTCATCGCCTCAGGCCTTTCAGGAATCATAACCATCGACGACAATCAATTCATCGGCCTTGATGGTGACCATGCATTCACCACGACCCCTGGTGGCTTGGACCCCGGTGCGGGGCAAATTTCCATGTTGCTATTCACAGACAACACCGTCACTGATTCTGAGGGTTCCGTCAATATTGCACCCTTTTCGGGAATGATTCCCCAAGTACAAGTTTCAGGAAATGTGTTCACCAACAGTGGAGAAGTCGTAGAAAATACAACCACGACAATGATGACAATCAAAGATGTCAGCACGCTATACCTTGGAGAAAACGTGATGCAGGATATCCATTCAACTCAAGGAATCCTTGTTGAAGATGTTCGATACATTACAGTAAACGACAACAATATGTCTGAGATGGAAACTGCAATCACTATTGAAGAAAGTCTGCCCAATACCCTTCAGCAAGTAACATTCCAAAGCAATTCATTTACTCAAATTGGCACGATGGCAATTGAAGTGCCAGCAGTAACCAATGCAGATATTCAGGTCGAACAAAATTGGTTTGGAACCAGCAACGAAAGTGAAATCTACAATTTCATCGAAGGAAATGCTCAGATTGGTGAGCAGTGGTATTCGTGGCCAGGTACGGATTCTGACAATGATGGTTGGTCAGATGAATTTGATCTTTGCGAAGGTTACAATGATGCCGTCGATATGGATTCTGATGGTATCCCAGATGGATGTGATCCTATCATCGACAACGATGCCGATGGTGTTGCAAACTTCCTAGACAATTGCCCTTCAATCTCAAATGCTGACCAAGCCAATCATGATGGTGACTTGGAAGGAGATGTCTGTGATGATAATGACGACAACGACCAGCGACTCGATGAATTAGATGATTGTCCGTTGGGCGATCTTGGATGGGCTCCTACAAGTTACAACGATTACGATAACGATGGTTGCTACGACATGAATGAGGATTTGGACGACGATGGTGATGGCGTCAACGACACTGATGATTTGTGTTCAACCGGTATGCATTGGGGCTGGACCTCAAACGTAACAATCGACATGGATGGTGATGGGTGCAAAGATGCCCTCGAAGATGATGATGATGATGGGGACGGCATTGACGATACAATAGATGCGTGCCCATTGGGCGATACTGGTTGGACCTCAGATGGATTCACAGATACCGATAGTGATGGTTGTCGCGACATTAGTGAAGATGATGATGATGATGGTGATGGAATCGTTGATTCCCTGGATGAGTGCCCCTTGGCTGCCACCAACAACATTTCAGATAGTGATGGCGATGGGTGCACAGATGTTATTCCAGAGCCTGAAACGCCTTTCATCGAGAAATTCCTACAAGGTGATGTGGCCGCTTTGGGAATTATACTCATACCCCTACTCATCTTATTCGCATTGGGATCCGTAATCTTCGTTAGACAAGGTCGAGCGAATACTGAACGGAAATTGAAAGGAATGATTGGAGTTGCAGAAACTCCGCAACAATTGAGGAAGATTTCCAACCAAGCAGCCGACATGTTCGTTGCGAAGCTTATCACTTCTCAACAGCATGAGGATATTCAGGATTTAGTTCGCGCGCAGCGAGATGAATTTGAGGAAGATGATGTTGATGAGGCAGACCAAACCGAGCAAGAGTTGGCTCGTGTGTTTGCAAAGGCTGTCGCTCTTGACCTTACTACAAAGGAAGCCGTAACACGAATGGAGCGACATGTTGCTTCAGGTAGATTCAGTCCCGAGCATTACCTAGAGATGTGGACAAAGCGTATCGATGATTCCGATATTGTTGCTGCTGTAGATGAAGAGGAAGCACGGGTTGAGGCAGAGAGTGAAGACCCTGAATTCACCCTCAGTGCACCCGCTGGATGGCCGACATCCAAGGCTTCGAAACCTGCATCTAGACCTTCAATCTCTTCACTGAACCGTATGAAGAAAGCCGAATTGGTTGCCCTCGCCAAGGAACTAGGCGTATCCCATAGTGGTACCAAGGCAAAGATCATCGATGCCATCCGCGAAGAAGAAGAGTGATTTATTCAATCGAATAAATCATCATCATCTGTATCATCAAACGTTGATGCCTTCTTGGAATCTCGTACTCTCTTGTAAATCTCCCACTCTTCATCGGAGATGATACCATCACCATCAAGATCCATGGAGTCAAACAACGCGTCACCAACTGCATCTGCGCCCCAAAGCGAATCTTGTTGCCTGCTTCGGCGCAAGACAACGAGTGTTAGCAGAACAATGAGGAACAGAATGATGCCTGTGATTCCAATGGTTGCAGAAGAGACTAGTTTCTCGTTGCTACCATCTGTATCGACTGCACAACCTCGGTTGTCAATCACCTTGGTGTTCAATGGCGTATCTGGGCACTCATCGTTTTCGTTGAGGATGCCGTCGCCGTCATCGTCTTCTGCAACTGGGTCGAATACATCGGGATCTTCTGCACAGCCATTGGTTGTGATTGCTTGACCTGCGGGTGTCGTCGGGCAGGAATCCAAATCATTGGTGATTCCGTCACCGTCCGAATCCAACTGATAAGGTGCACAACCATTCAGATTGACTGGTTGGTCACCGGTTGTGCCTGGACAAGCATCAATGATATCGACAATGGAGTCAAGATCAGAATCTGAAAGTCCAGCTTGACAGCCGAGCGTATCTACTTCTACACTTGTGGGGGTGTTTAGACACTGATCTACTGAATCAATGACTCCGTCCGCATCAGAATCGCGCTGTGTGGAACCACAACCATTGACATCAACGGTAGGGATGTCATATCCAGGTGTGTCTGGGCACTGGTCCATGTCGTCAGTTTTACCGTCGTTGTCAGAATCTTTCTGAGTCAGACCACATCCACTGTAATCTACAACATCGCCGACTGGTGTCATTGGACAAGAATCGAAGATATCGGCCACGCCATCTTGGTCGAAGTCATCTGTGACAAGATCGCCAGGCGCACAACCGACAGCATTTGTCTGATTGTGTAATTCAGGTGGAGTGGTATCGCATACATCGACTTCGTCATTGATTTCATCGCCATCACTGTCCTTCTCAGCAGCAGCGCATCCATCGATATCCACAGTTGCACCCAATGGTGACTCTGGACAAACGTCAGCGTTGTCGTAAACACCATCGCCATCTGAATCCACTTGGGATTCACCACAACCAAATTCGTCAACAGACTCGCCTTGCGGGGTGCCTTCACAGGAATCTACGTTGTCTTTGTAGCCGTCGCCGTCCGTATCCCTCTCGGAAGGACCGCATCCTTCTGAATTGACATAGAAGCGTTCTGCGAAAGGTGTTGTCAAACACGAGTCTGCATTCTCGAGAATCGTATCTCGGTCTGTATCATCGATACAGCCATCAGCACCGAGAGCGATGGTTCCTTCTCCAGTGTACAAATCAAATTCTGATGCTGCATGTTCATCGGGACAAGAATCTTCGTCATCATAGAAAGGATCCTCATCTCTGTTGTCGATACAACCATCTGAAGTTGGATCAGAAGTGCCATTGCCCTTGTAATTATCAAATCCAAGAGCGTTCTCGAATTCACAATCATCATTCCATACAGGGACCTGATCACCATCTGGATCGGATTCTGTGACATTGATAACCACCCAGCCGCCGTCTTCTGAAGATACGCCGCCGATATCATTGGTCACTACAAGTCGAAGTACTCCTAAGCCTACAGGCAATTGATTTGTTGTCATGTTTTGTGTATTGGGGAACATTCCTTCATATTCGAGGCCGTTTGTATGTCGTACAAACCATCGATAATTGACAATCGGGCGGTCACTATCAATTGTAACATTGAGATCTGTTGGACGGCCTTTTGGAATAATGAAATCACCCGTCAAAGGTTCCAGGTATCCATACTGACTCGTAATGTCAGGCACGCTAACTTCCGGACGGTCCCAAACAGAAATATTGAGTGAAGATGAGTGGCATCCTCGACCATTGCATGCCTTAATGTACAATTCAATGGGTTCCTGATTTTCAGTACTGGGTGTACCCCAGATGGTTCCGTTTTCTCTAGAGAAAT
>Ga0208639_1000977_pt1 | contig 19884 bp, 9 predicted proteins | sample ETNtaG_33_FD_185772 | JGI IMG/M metagenome (GOLD analysis project Ga0208639, IMG submission 185772) | Marine microbial and viral communities from oxygen minimum zone, Eastern Pacific Ocean - ETNP201310SV76 (SPAdes) (version 2) | ecosystem: Environmental > Aquatic > Marine > Oceanic ...
AACAATAGCGGTAACAATAGCGGCAACAATAGTGGTGGCAATGGTTCGAATGGTACTTCTATGCCTGGAATTGGAAAAGATGTACCCCAAGGATGGGAAGTGAGATGGCTAGATCCTGTGGCTGTGAATATGACGGCAGGTGAATCTAGGACTCATACTCTGAGAGTAACAGTTCCATCAGATGCCATACCAGAATATAGGGGGATAGCTCTCTTTGCTGGTTCATTAGGGGGTAACTTCAGCATCCAAACTGTAATTGTAATTGAGGTATCAGTTATCAGTGATGTAGTTGTTCAATTGATACACGATGCAAATCGAACTTATCTTCCGGGTGTTACCGAAGAGGTTTCATTCAATATTACGAATAATGGTAACGATGAAACCTCATTAATCTATCAAACAACAACCGATACATATTGCAGCGCTTCTATTGCTGGCCAATCTGTCGGTGACGATTTACAGCCATTAGAGAGTGAAACAATTTCACTCAATATTACGCCATCAGCCTATAGCCATTGGAATGATAGTTGCACAATTTCTATTTTTGCTGAAGAGAGTTCTACCGGTGTTGTCCACGAATCTGCTTACACAATCGTACTCGGAGTAGATTGGGGTTGGGAGATTACTCCTCCCTCAAATACGACTATTGAAGCAGGCGAAACTGCAACTATTCAAGTTGGTGTGAGGAACATTGGTTCAGAGCAAGATGAGGTGCGCTTCGATATGGTTGGTCCGGGCTCCATATTAGCGACAGGGCCACCTACATGGGTTACTGTTGGCCGAGGCTTATCTGACGTTGTATCTTTCCAAGTGCAGATTCCAAGTAACACTAATCTTGTTGGTTCACATAACCTAACTTTGACTTCTACAGGCCTTCATGGTGGCGAGCAAGAAGTAGTGACTATTCCTATCTCTATAAGTGCTAGAAATGAAATTGATTTGATTGCACCACAAGGTGGCAATGTATTGGTTGCAGCGGGAGATAGCAGTAATTTCTCTATTATGGCAACCAATACCGGTACATCCTCTCTCTCATTTGTTTTGGATTGGAGTGGCTTGCCATCTTCACTATCCTTTGAGCCGGTACCACCCACTACAACAGTTGGCGTGGGTGAATCACAGAGCATTCCAATTACCGTTGTAGCAGGTAGTTCATCTTCTGCTACAAGCCATCAAGTCACTCTATATGCAAAGTTAGTCAACACCTCAGAAATAATTGCACAGACCTCATTTACAATTGAGGTTGGTCATTCTCCAAGCGTACAGATTCTAGCATCAGGAGATATTCTGCCTGTAGGTGAGAACACAATTAGTTCAATGGATTTTGTAATCCTAAATGATGGAAACCAAGAGGATCAGTTTTCACTCTCACTTTCACCTTCTACTGATGGTTTTGAAGTGACAATATCGCCATTATTGGTGACTCTAGCTGCTAGTGAACAACAGATAGTCACAGTGTCAATGAGGAGAACAACCGCTATCGGGGAAGTGAATCTCTCTTTGGTGGCTACCTCGTCAAATGACGCATCAGTCATTGATTCTTATTCATTCAGAGCAAGTGAAGTAACACTAGGAGTTATTGCTGCTTTGACAAGCATAGATTCTACCGCCTCAGTCGGCCAAGCCATCCAAGCCTATCTATGGTTGACTAATACTGGAAATGCTAACCAAACTTTCCAGTTGGCAGTAACTGGTCTTGATTGTAGCAATGTGCAATCAACTCTCACTCTTCCACCTTCCACATCAGCAGTACCTGTTCTTTTGGAGTGTACTGTTGCTCAGAACACACCTGCTGGTACAACTGTACTTTCAGCAAGTGTCACGTCTTTAGCAGACCCTTCCGTGAGTGCTACAGCAAATCTCAATTTTACCATACCACAAGATAGAGTAAACGGCCAACCTCGTCTATCTGTTACTGTTTCAAGTAATGGCGAAAACACCCTTCCACACGAAGGTAGCCTAGTACTAACAGTGGTATTACAGAATGATGGAAATGAACAACTTTCTGGCACATTGGCATTAGTTGGAGAGGGTGCAGCAGACCTTTCACCAAGTTGGACAGCAGTAGGTGGCTCCTCAAATCCCAATTATGTCCTCACACCAGGAGGGGGCGCAACATACGAATTGATGTTGGTCTCAACAATTGCCAATAATGGAGGTGATTTAGACCTGCGAATCCAAGCGGCAGGCTCTGGCCATCTCTTACTTTCAGAACCATTTACAGTGAGTCCCGTGGGTCCAACAGTTGCACCAGATGGCATTTCATTCGGGTTCTTTGAATTGGACAATCAAATGTCCATCACAATTATGGCAACAGGTTGGCTAATCACAATTCTCTTTGTGGTCCTAGCAATTTCTCGTCGTCGCCGCGCTAATAGGGACCACATTAGCTCTACTTTCTACGACATAGGTGATGATGAAGAATTACCTCCACCTATTGATTTGCCTCTACCTCCGCCTCCACTACCGGATGCTCCTGCATTGGAAGATGGTGAAGCGAGAATCAGTGATGGCAGAGTTGCTTGTCCAGGTTGTTCTTCATCATTGAAGATGCCAGAGGGTCGAACCCCTCCATTCAAGTTCAAGTGTCCAAAATGTAAGGAATCTATTCGAGCAGTAGAATAGTGGCGCCTAATCATTTGAGTTTCTGTGCGCAGATAATGAAAGCAGTGTGGCCCATTGGGTTGTTGCCGGGCCTAACGCCGCCCTTGGATGCTTTCGACCAAACGCGATCAATCCTCTCTCCTGCCCATTCTACGGAAAGTCCAGCCTCTTCACAAGCATTCCAAGATTGTTCTAGTTGACTAGTTACAGGGCAATAACAGGTCAACCTACCTCCTGTTCGTAGTAACGGGGCAAAGTGAGGGATGGCATGCCATGGTTCAGGTAGGTCTATTGAAATCGCATCATATTCTGCTGAAATAGAAGCAGCGGAATCTGCAGTTGCAGCCTCATAAGCATCACCTTCTACCAAGTGAAATTCTGGAAACCCGTCCCAACTAGATGAGGCTAGTGCTATATTTTCCATGCCTACTTCGGCATGTTCGGGACGCAATTCAACAGAGGCGACTAAGCCATTCGAGCCAACCACATTGGCTAGATGTAAAGTTAAGCCAGCCGAACCAAAACCAATCTCAAGCACCTTGTCACCAGATGTGATGCCAAGGCTTGAACAGATTAGAGAGGCATCTTTTGGTGTGATAATTTGAGCCCGTCTATGCATCCCCGATGTAATCTCGCGTAGTCCGGGTTTTAACACAAGGAATTCTTTCTGTCCTAGAGTAATCACGCTACCAATCTTGGCTTCTTTCAAGGCACGCGCAGGATTTATTCTCCCTATTCCTTTGACTTTTATTTCACGATCTTCAATTCGTATGAGATAGACCCGTCCATCCTCTTCTCGTAGTGCTAGGACCCGCTCGTCTCCCATGTTTGCTCAATACCTCCGAGAGGCCATCATTGGTCAATCCTTTCGTTAGTCTAATAACTAAATAATATAGATTTTTGAATCATTTTTGAACATATAGTGAGATAACGCCCTACGGGCGTCATTATTTTGCTGGCGCACAGTTTAATGACGGTTGAGGTGCGAGGTATAGTCAACAGGAGGGTTGCGCCATGTCTGATGAGGTTCAAGAGTCACTTGATGACGATGTCATCGATATTGTTACTGATGAGTCTGATGCCGTAGATATGCCACTTCCTGAAGATTGGGAATCCGGAGAGGAGTTTGGGAGCCTTGAGGAATCAGAAACCAATGTAATCGAGACTCTCCCCATTGCTGAATGGATTGAAACGATAGATATTGAATCAACTAAAGATGTACCTGTTCCAGAAGACCTTGTTGATCGTGTGATTGGTCAGGAATCGGCTAACATAGTAATCAGGAAAGCGGCTGAACAGCGACGTCACATGATGATGATTGGCGACCCTGGTACAGGTAAGTCAATGTTGGCAAGGTCAATGACTGAATTGATGCCCAGGGATACAATTGAAGATACACTTTGTTACCCAAATGAAGAGGATGAGAACGAGCCTAGAGTTCGCACAGTACCCGCTGGACGCGGTGATAGAATCATCAAAGAACGCCGAGCTCAGTTGAGATTAGCACGGGAGAAAACCAACAAGACTCTCCTTTTCATTACTGGTTTTATTGCAGCCATTCTAGTTTGGGCAACGATAATGACTGGAGATGTACTAACTCTTCTATTTGGAATGTTGATACTTGGATTTGGTTATATGTTTCTGCGTAATCGATTAACTGCAGGTGATGATTCCCGTATTCCAAAACTGCTTGTTAAACACGAACGTGATGATAAGCCGCCATTTGTTGATGCAACAGGAATGCTTGCAGGTAGTCTACTAGGTGATGTGCGTCACGACCCATTTCAGTCAGGTGGGATGGAGACGCCAGCTCATGATCGAGTGGAAGCAGGAGCAATTCACAAGGCTCATGGAGGCGTTTTATTCGTAGATGAAATCAATCTATTAAGAATAGAAGATCAACAAGCTTTGCTGACAGCACTTCAGGAGAACGAACTCCCCATCTCAGGACGTAGCGAGCGTTCTAGTGGTGCTTTGACAACAACTGAGCCAGTTCCATGTGATTTCATTTTGGTTGCAGCAGGGAATCTAGATGCATTGCAAGGAATGCACCCTGCATTGCGCAGTAGAATTAGAGGGTATGGTTACGAGGTGTATGTCAATTCTGACATGCCAGATACTGCTCGAAACCGCCGCCGCCTTATCCGCTTCATTGCTCAAGAAGTTGCTAATGAAAAGTTGAAAAAGAGTGGGAATCCTATACCTCACTTCGATAGAAGTGGAATTGCAGTTCTTCTAAGGGAATCACAGCGCCGTGCTGGTCGTAGAGGAAAACTAACTCTACGTCTCAGGGAACTTGGTGGGCTAGTTAGGGTTGCGGGAGATCTTGCCTTTGCTGATGGTTCAGAGTTTGCTACTTCAGAACACGTGCTTCGCGCACGTGATATCGCCAAGCCACTTGAGCAACAGGTTGCAGACCGAATGATTGAGCGTCGCATGGATTACTCAATGATTGTTAACAGTGGTGAGAGGGTTGGGCGAGTTAACGGCCTTGCTGTCCTTGGGGCGAACAGTGGGCTCTCTGATTTTAGTGGAATCATGCTTCCAGTAGAAGCTCTAGTCACTCCCTCTCACAAGCAAGGAGGCGCAGTTTTTGCAACAGGAGGACTTTCAGAAATGGCAAAGGAATCAGTCACCAATGTCAGTGCAGTCATTAAGAAGTTAACAGGCAAGGATGTTTCAGATTTTGACATTCACGTCCAATTTGTTGATACACATGGAGTAGATGGAGATTCAGCAAGCATCACTATTGCTACTGCAGTAATCTCTGCTCTTGAAGAGATACCAATCGCCCAAAATCTAGCCATGACTGGTTCACTTTCAGTTCGTGGGGAAGTGCTACCTATTGGGGGAGTCACGGCAAAGATTGAGGCCGCTGCTAAGAGCGGCATCACCGGAGTAATCATACCAAGAGCAAACTTGAATGATGTTCTAATTGATGATGAATACAAGGACTTAGTGACAATTTACCCCGTTGATACACTTGATGAGGTTTTGGAGTTCGCTCTAATTGATGGGGCGGCTCGTACAAGTCTAGTTGAAAGGTTAGGGAAAATTGTAGATCGCCTAACCAAAGAGTCCAGTTCACCTAGTTCTGCTTGAGTATACAACTGGGTGGGTTGATGGTTCGTAAATCATCAATGGCTATAATTTTCATAGTCATTCTCATCGATATGATTGGCTTTGGTATTATTGTACCATTCCTAACATATATGGTTGAAAATCTCTCTGAGCCAGGTCAACCAATTGGTCGATGGGTCGCGGGTTTGATGGCTGCCTATGCTGCGGCTATGTTCCTGTTCAGTCCCTTTTGGGGGGCACTTTCAGATCGCATTGGAAGGCGTCCAGTGTTGATGTTTGGATTGATAGGTAACTCAGTGGCGTTTGTTGTATTTGGCCTTTCAAATTCACTATGGATGGCCCTCGGCGCTCGTCTTTTTGCGGGGATGGTTAACGCAAATCTTTCTGTAACGCGCGCATATATTGGTGACATTTCTGAACCTCACGAAGTCGCACGTAGGCAGGGTATACTGGGTGTTGCCTTTGGTGTTGGTTTTTCGATAGGCCCCGCCATAGGGGGTGTTCTTTCAGCGCCAGCAGAGTGGGGTTGGACTGATGCTTTTGTTAGCACTATTTTTGAGACCTATCCTTACTTACTACCATGTGTTGTATCTGCTAGTTTATCCTTTGTGGGCTTTCTTTTTGCTATCACAAAACTGGATGAAAGTTTACCTAAAAAGGAAAGAGAGCAAGTAGAAAAGCGTTCAGCTAGTGAAACTATCAAAACGAATCTTTCCAATATTGGTAAAATGTTTAACAGACCAGTTGTCTCTCCTTTACTATGGTCAATGGCCCTATTTTGGATTGGTTTCACCATGATGCACGTCATATTCATTTTATTCACGATGAGATCAATTTCTGAAGGTGGGTACGGCTTCAGTGAGAGTGACAATGGAATTATTTTCACTGTAATTGGTCTTTCTGGAATTGTTACCCAAGGTGCTTTGATAGGTCCACTGACCGATAGGTTTGGCTCAACTAAGTTGTTGGCGGTGGGCTTTTTGGTTGCTGGATTTGGACTTTCATCTATTCCCTATGTGCCTCCAGAATTTGCAATGATGGGCACAATTTTGGTTAGTATAATAATCGCATTTGGTAATGGACTTGTCACACCTTCAAACATGACATTGTTGACTTATGCTTCTGGAACTAATGAACGTGGTACAGTAATGGGTGTTAGTGAAAGTTTACGCTCGATTTCAGCCCTTTTCGGAGTATTAATCGGCGGTTGGTTATGGGATGCTACAGTAAATCGTGATGATGTGTTTGATTTTCACACATCGTTCCGCCTGTGTGGGATTTTTGCGGTATTAGCTTGGGCCTGTTTTAGATTCAGCAAGGCTTGGAGATTTGAAGATGATTTATTTTCTGAGGCGGGGGAAGCAGAATGATGGCGGAGCCTGCAATTGTTTGCCACGGGGGGGCTGGACATGGTGCTAGAGATCAACCCGCCGTTGATGTGGCAACCTCTCATGGGTGGGATCTATTGCAGCAAGGGGGTTCTGCATTGGATGCCGCTATTGCAGCAGTTGTAATTATGGAAAATGATCCATCTCTAAATGCTGGTACAGGTGGGCGAATTAGGGCTGATGGTTCAGTCCAACTAGATGCTGCGGTAATGACTAGCGATGGTCGTTTTGGAGCAGTTACCTGCATCGAACATACGAAAAATCCAGTTCTTGTAGCGGCAAAATTACTAGATGAACAAATCAACATGTTAGCGGGCCGAGGGGCAAGAGAATTTGCGGATAGTCTAAATGTTCCTAGAGATGAAGTGTTAGGCTCCCCAAAACCCACAGGGAATGATACTGTTGGTGCAATTGTACGTGATCAATCAGGCCTAATTGTGGTGGCGTCATCTACCGGTGGATGTACTGGTCGACCCGCTGGTAGAATTGGGGATACTCCACTAATTGGGGCGGGGTTGTGGTGTGACGAATCAGTAGGGGTATCCGCAACAGGAATTGGAGAGGCAATTACTCTCAAAATGTCATGCATTAGAATAGCAGACCGGATATCCTCTGGAGGTGAGCTTTCAGATACTCTACAATGGGCAGTTGAGAAGTTCGATTCTGATGTAGAAGTAGGTTTCATTGGCCTTGCCCCTCAAGGTGAGGGTGTTGGCCTCGCAAATACCAATATGCCTTGGGCTTCAAAGTCTTGAATGGTGCCATTTCCCCTCACTTCCTTCCGTTTCCTATTTACGACCCCCTTGGTGTAGGTCCCTCATGCGTGGGGGCGCGGGGAAAGAGAGGGGCGCGCGAGCGAGCGCTACTTTCCTTGTTTTTATCATGCTATTAGCAACTTTTCTTACATTCGTTCCCACTGCATCGGCAGTTGTAACGGGTGATTTGTCGATAGTTGGGGGGATTGAACCTGCACAGGGGGTAATTTATGATAGGGATTCATCTTCAATCTATCCTTCTGTGAGGGTAAAAAATGATATTTCCAGTCTCCATTCACCGAGGGATATTAGGTGGCAAATTTGTGCGGGCAACCATGTTGCTAACCTTGCTTGCCCGTCTAATTCAGAAACTGCCACAAGTTCTACTGGTCCTATTTTTGGTTTCCAAGAGGAGAATGTTTCGTTTGCAAATTTTAACCCATTTCAGCCATTGTCGGCCGGGGTACATACGGTTGTCTTTTTCTTTCCAGAAGCCGATAGCGATCCTAATGATGATAGATTTGCATATACATTTGACGTTGCTGCGCCCTTGAGGGATATGTCATTGAACGAGATTAATTTCGATGATGCTTTAGTGTACAACAGTAACACATCTTATCCAATTAGTGGTGATTTTTACCGCCGCTCATGGGAATCCAATGTTAACGCAACCTTTGGATGGGAATTACTACTTAATGATACAGTAATTGCAACAGGGCAAGAAACTTCGCTTCCTCCCGTTGCCTCAGACCAACATTGGATTAAGGCGTTCCCTGATTTCAATGCGCCATATCCGGGTATTTTCACCCTAAGGGCAGGTTTAATTTCTTCAGTTGGGGATATGAACGAATGGAATAATATGCAATCGATTACTGTTCATGTTAATGATAGCATTGATGTCTGGATAGAATCTATTGAGCCGGCAAGAGGGTATGGAGATACCATTGAGGTAAATGGGGCGAATCTAACTCTATATCCTCTTGGAGATAATTCAGTACGTGTGAATTTGGGTAACATTGGTCATTTACTGGTAAATACTTCATTGATGTTTAGCATACTAGATTTGAATGATACCGTCCTTGATGGGCCTAATCCTTGTAATGTTTGGTTGGCTCCAGGTGAATCAGCTTCTTGCATCTTTGATATGCCTGTAGAGGGCGATTTGGTCTTCCGTGCTGAGGCTCTGTCTTTCATTGAAGGTGATGATGTCAATCCTTCAGATAATTGGTACGAGGTCAATGTAAGTAGTAGACAAATGCCTGCTTATCCCACAATCAGTAGCCCAACAGAGTCTGAGCGCTTTGATAGTGGCGACAATATCACGTTTATGAGTCAAGTAAGTCAATATGCTGCTTTACCAATGAATTACACTTGGCGTTTAAATTATGAAGAAGTGCTTGGTTATGGTCCAATAATTGATTCCAGTTTACCTATGGGTGAGTGGCTAGTCACTCTCTCGACTAGAGATGCTCAAGGTAATGTTGAAACTGCTTTGCGAACTGTAATGATTCAAAATAGAATCTCATTGGACTTTGATCCGTGGTCTGTTGGTGGTGAGGCGGTAATGAACGAAGAGGTCAACTACGTTTTCAATGAGCCAGGCTATCCTCCAGAAGGATTCCAATACTTTGATATTCAATCCGCAGGTCTTTCCCCTTTGAGAACAATTGACATAGATTTCATTCCAACAGACATTGAAGTTGTAGATCCTGAAATTATTTACTCAGATGTATGGATTAAACTTACAGATATAATCCCAAATTCACTCCCCCGTGAAAGTATCGTATTATACAAGATGGATTCATTAGAGTTAGCGCAATTAAATGAATTTTTGTTGCCAAATGAATATGAAGTCCACATTGAAAATGATACTTTGCATATTATTGACAATGAATTTAGTAATGGTTTGTACATGATAGCAGGGGACCTTGAATTGGCTAATGTTTCTATTCTAAACTTGACAACTATTCAATTACCTAGGGGCGAATTACGTCTTGAGTGGGAGCCTTCTGGTGATCTAGAAAATCCATATTTTGGTGGATGGAGAATTTATCGTAGACTAAGTTATCCTTTCTTTTGGCCATTTGAAAATGCCTCACAATTTACTTCTGTTTTAGGGACTGAAGTAGCGGATCTTGATGCTTATGATTCAAGTTGGGCGGATCCAAGTTCATTGCCAGATGGCATATGCGTATCTTATCTCGTGATAGCATTAGATAGGCAAGGTCAACCCGATTATCTCCACGGTGCAGCCGCGGGGTGGAATGGTGAGAGTGTTGAATGGCAATGTGGCGATTCTGTCCCGCCACGTACTGAAATGTTAAATTTCAACCATCAGGTTACTTTCGATAACAGTTCAGGACAGAATTTGCACCATGTCAATATTACTTGGACATGGCCTGGTTACGGGGATGAAGGTAATATTTCTTGGCGACTATATCGGGTGGAATTAATACCATCTGATATGACTTGGGTCGAGCCACTTGAAACAGATCTTTGGGGAGAGCCTGGGACACAAGGAAGTTATCACGAGGTGGAGCAGCCATTTTTGAATTCAATAAAGAAAGAGCGTACATATTACTATATTTTCGTGCCCGTGGATGACGTTGGGAATGTCGACTTCGCCCCACTACAAGCTAATATTGAGATTGTTGATGTGGGAAATCAATTCTGGGACCATAATTCCTACTTGATTCCTCAACCCCCTCCTGAAGAACCACCGCCTTATGGGAATGAATGGCTAGGTGAATTGTTTGACTTGTGGGAACTTTCAGCATTTAGGACATCTGCAACTATTGCATTTGTCATCCTGCTGCTTAATTTAGTTATGATTCCAGTAGTGATCAATCAAACACGAGGAGTAAGGCGCCGCATCAAACGAGCGAAGATGAAGCAGAAGAAACAACGTGATAGTGATTTGGCTGAATATATGGCAGATGATTTAGAGGATATCTTCAATTGATATCTTCGACTTATATCTAGATATGTTGAAGCGCGACGTGGGAGATTCGAACTCCCGCGGGTAAAACCCACCGGATTAGCAATCCGGCGCGATGGCCAGGCTATGCGAACGTCGCAACGAGTCCGCCGACCTGCCAATCCGACTTAAGGCGAGTGGTTTGTTCACTCTTCATCATCAAACCCTTGTTTCAGGGCTTCTTCAAATTCTTCACGATCAATGACACCATCTTGATTTACATCCATAGCATCGAATTCATCTTCTTCATCAACCAGTTCTGCTGGTAATCTAGCTGAGAAAATTATCTCATCTACAAATCCACCTTTATCACGGTCACGTAATTCCATTACACGGGTTCCTTTAGTTGCCTTGCCAGAGGTCTCTTTGGTTTGGTCAGCACTTACTCGAATCATCATTCCTTTACTTGTCAGTAGGAAGAGTTGGTCATCAAGGTCTGGGATTGTATGGGCGCGTATTATTGAATCTTGATGTACTTCGTCAAGTTTCATAGTACGAACACCTTTGGCTCCAGGGTTAGTTTTCCTATAACCATCAGTTTGCATCAGCCCTTCTCCAGTTTCTTGGTCAAGTTTTTGTACGCCTTCAGAATCTAGGCGAGGAATCTTGTCTGCTGTTCCAAGTCTACTACGTTTAGCCATACCGTTTTTTGTTACAGTCAGAATCTCAGTTTCTGTATTGTTTGTGGCAATCATCCCTACGACATGACCCCCATCAGCATTTTTTCGGTTGCCCGTTTTAATTCCAAATATTCCCCCGGAAACTCGTCCTGATGCTCGTATTTTCTCACATGAGAATCTTGAAGCATAACCTGTGCTTGAAATCATAACAATATCATGACCATCAGTACCTACACGAACATTGACAAGAGAATCCCCTTCTATCTTAAAGCGAAGTGCATATTTTCCGTTTCTATTAATGCGTACATATTCTTTCAATGATGTTTTCTTTATCAAGCCTTTTCTAGTTGCGAATAGCAAATAATGACCTCTAGGATTTTCTTGCAATTCTTTGGAAATTGCTAGGATGGAAACTACTTTCTCTTCCTCTCTTAATTTTTCAATTAAGTTTCGTATATGGCTTCCACGGCTATGACGGCTACGAACTTCAGGAGTTTGCCAAGCCTTTAGGCCGTATACACGTCCTTGGTCGGTGAATATTAGGAGTCGATCTTTGCTGAAACAAGTGAGAATCAATTTCGGGAAATCTTCATCTTTAGTTGTGACGCCCTTTAGGCCCTTGCCCCCTCGATTTTGAACACGGAAAGCTTCGACAGGTAGGTGGCGAATGTAATTGTCTTCTGACAGAGAGATAACAATTGCACGTTCCTCAACCAAATCTTCTCTGTCCATTGAAAGTGGCATTGGGTTAATCTCACTACGTCGTTCATCACCATGCTTTTCCACCATTTCATCTAATTCATTTAGTAGAATTTCTAATTGACGTCGCCGACTTGCCAAAATGGATTTGTATTCAGCGATATCGATTTTCAGTTCATTAAATTCCTCATCCACCTTTTTGGTATCCATCTTTGAAAGTTGGTAAAGTCGCCGTTCGGCTATTGCTTTGGCTTGTGGGGCGGAGAAATCAAATTCTGAAATGCTACCAAATTTCACTTCTCCCCGTAAGATTTGTTCAAAATGTTCTCTACTCTCAGCACCCTTGCCAGCAGCCACTACATCGTCAATTCTTGCTTGTGCTTTTACTAGTCCTTCTAGGACATGTGCACGTGCTTCAGCTTTTCCTAGATCAAACTCCGTTCTTCGACGAATGACTTCTTCTCTATGGCGAACGTAAGTGTGTAGTATTACAGGGAGGGTTAATTGAACAGGTTCTCTGTTTATGATTCCCATCATATTGGCAGAATAAGATTCTTGCAGACGGCTAGATCTGTATAGTTGATTTAGTACGGCGTGAGGGTCAGCATTTTGTTTAATTTCAATAACTACTCTAATTCCTTCTTTGTTAGATTCATCACGAATATCTCTGATGCCTTTGACAGTTTCTTTGCTTACTAGTTCAGCAATGCCTATTAGCATTCCATCCTTTTTTACTTGATAAGGAATTTCGTTAACAATGATTCTCTTCCCATTGCTATCATCAAAAACATCACAATTGGCCCGAACATGGAATTTCCCGTGCCCCGTTGCATACATGTCTTGAATTCCATCAACTCCATGAATAGTTGCCCCAGTAGGGAAGTCAGGTCCTCTTAGGTGTTCCATATATTCTCCGATGCTGATGTTAGGTCGAGTTTCAGCGTCCCCATTTTCTTCGCCTTCTTCCAATATGCGGTCAACATGAAGATGTATGGCCAAGGATAGTTCAGTTAGATTGTGTGGGGGAATTTTTGTTGCCATACCCACTGCAATTCCATCACTACCATTGAGGAGTAAATTGGGTAGCCTAGCAGGCAGTACTTCTGGTTCTTGTTCAGAGTCATCAAAATTTGGCTGAAAATTAACAGTGTTCTTTTTGATGTCTTCTAGCATATGTTTTGCCAAACGATCTAGGCGGCTTTCTGTATATCTCATGGCGGCCGGCGGGTCTCCATCAATGCTACCAAAATTTCCTTGTCCATCCACTAATGGGTATCGCAGACTGAAATCTTGTGCCATGCGCACCATTGTATCATAGATGGATTGGTCACCATGTGGGTGGAATTTACCCATGACTTCACCAACTGAACGTGCTGATTTAGAGTAAGAACGATCAGATGTATGTCCTGCTTCATGCATCCCGTAAAGAACACGTCGATGAACAGGCTTCAAACCATCTCGAACCTCTGGCAAAGCACGGCCAACAATGACGGACATTGCATAGTTAATGTATGACGTTTGCATTTCTTGGTCTACGGTATGTCGAACTTGATTATCGACGGGATTCGGGGGTAATTCTTCATCAGTCATTTAATCACCTCATACATCTATATCTGCTTCAGCAGCGTGTTTTTCAATGAAAGCGCGCCGATCTGGAACATCGTCACCCATTAATGTCTCAAAGAGGGCTGATGTTTCTCCGTCATCACTGAAGTCCTTTGCTGTAACTTTCAGCAATGTTCGATGAGCGGGGTCCATGGTGGTAGTCCATAGTTGGTCAGGGTTCATTTCACCCAGACCCTTGTAGCGCTGTATGCCAATTTTAGCATCAGGCTTATCTGCTTTAAATTCAGCAATAACGGCCTCTCTTTCAGAATCAGAATATGCATATTTAGATGTCCTGCCACGAGTAACCATGTAGAGGGGGGGTTGTGCAATAAACACGTTTCCAGATACAATTGCGGGCCTCATAAATCTCCAAATAAATGTGAGAATCAAAGTGCGTATGTGAGCCCCATCTACATCAGCGTCAGTCATGATGATTATTTTCCCATAGCGTAGTTTTTCGACATTGAAAAAGGTCTCCTCTTCAGCCAACGATTCTTCTCCATCTTCTAATTCTGGAGGGTTGCCTACGCCAGCGCCCAAGGCTTTAATCATGGTTTGAATCTCGTTGTTCTGGTATACTTTAGCCTGATTTCGTAGTTGCTTCTCTACATTCAGAATTTTACCACGGAGGGGTAGGATTGCCTGAGTCCGCCGGTCTCTACCTGTTTTAGCAGAGCCTCCGGCTGAATCTCCTTCGACAATGTAAATTTCGCATTCTTCAGGGTTGCGACTTTGACAATCTGCTAATTTTCCTGGAAGGCCCCCGCCTTCAAGGACACCTTTTCTTCGTGTTAGTTCTCTCGCTTTCCGAGCTGCTTCACGAGCTTTGCTAGCAAGCATCCCCTTGTCAATAATAAATTTAGCAATCGATGGGTTTTCATCTAGGAATTCACTTAACTTTTCATTGATGATTTTTTCCACAACACCTTGAACTTCACTCGATACTAGTCGATCTTTGGTCTGGCTTGAAAAGGAGGGGTCTGGATGTTTGATGCTAATGACTGCCGCAATGCCTTCTCTGACATCATCTCCAGATAATTTGTCCACCTTTTTCAATAAATTGCGACTTTTTGCATATTTATTGAGGGTCCCAGTTAGGGAGCTACGAAGTCCGGTTAGGTGTGTACCGCCATCTCGGTTCCGAATAATATTGGTGAAGCACAGAATCGATTCATTGTATGCATCTGACCATTGCATGGCTACTTCAACATGGACTTCTCCAACATCTACGACTTCTGTGGAGCCCTGAATATGTACAGGATTATCGTGAAGTGGATTACGGCGTTCATTTAGTTGCTTAACAAACTCCCCAATTCCTCCCTGGTATAGGTGTTCTACAGGAGGGGATTCTTCATCCCTTTCATCATTTAGAGTAATTTTCAAGCCGGCGTTAAGGAAAGCTCGGTGTTGCAGTTTTGTATTCAAGTCCTCAAAATTAAATTCGGTAATAGTGCTAAATATATCCAAATCAGGCTTGAATGAAATAATCGTGCCAGTCCTTGGGCTGTCTCCTATGGCTGACAATGGCCCATCAGGTACTCCTTTAGAGTAGGTTTGCTGCCAAACTTTACCCTCACGATGAATCTCCATCCTTAGCCACTCGGAAACTGCATTTACTGCTGAAACGCCGACCCCATGTAGTCCACCTGATACCTTGTAGCTGGAATTATCGAATTTACCGCCGGCGTGTAATTTAGTCATGATGACTTCTGCCGCACTGATATTAAATTCTGAATGATTGCCGACAGGAATGCCTCGTCCATGATCTGTAACTGTTATTGAGCCATCAGTGTGAATGTCGATTTCCACAGAATCATTGTGTCCTGCTAGGTGCTCATCTACTGAATTGTCAACAACTTCAGTGACGCAGTGGTGGAGCGCCGAGCCATCATGGGGGTCCCCGAGGTACATCCCGGGTCGTTTTCGTACGGCTTCAAGCCCCTCTAGAACTTGGATATCATCTGCACTATAGTCTGATTCCGGGGCCATAATTTCACTTCCCTCTCAGGGGGTATCTATGATACCCCCTGTCTATTATTAACCCGCCGCTATTCGGTACATAAACCCTGCTCCGAGAGAAGCCCAAAATTGGGCTTTTAGGTGCCCTGTTTTTTCATAAAAAATGACCATATTTTGGCTCTAAATCCTCTATAATCACCAGGCTCGAAATTTGTTCTGAATGCACTACCGTTAAACAGGGGTCGCCGGTGGTCGCCATCGATGGCCCTCCCTCTGATATGCATCACGCTAGAGGGGAACGATATTGCTTATATTCTGAAGAAGGCCGAAATGGCTACTGCAGAAGGTGCCGATTTAATAGAAGTAAGATTTGATAATTTGTATGTGGAGCCTGTCAAAGTTACGGCCCAAAATGCTGAGGGCGTAGATGAAACATCTGTTGAATTAGTCCCTCGTTCACTTGATTCAGTAAATGTATCAGAGTCAATAGGGCAACTAAAGAAGGGGATTGAAATGCCCGTTCTTTTTACCTGTCGTAACCGTAGTGAAGGTGGTTTATTTCCTGGTGATGAAGGCGCAAGACTCTCAATTCTTGAGCAGGCAATAGCTAGTGGTGTTTCTTGGATAGATCTTGAGCTGTCTATTCCTAAGAAAAAACGTGAGAAGCTTTTTGCAGCAGCAATTGACTCAGGTACCAAGGTTGTAGCATCTGTACACAACATGGAATCTACTGCGACAACTGATGAAATAATCGATTTAGTAGGTTCTAGTGGTGATAGTGGAGACATCGTCAAAATTTGCTATCAAACTCAGAATCATGATGATGCCTTGAGCATTTTTGAGGCGGCTTGGAAATTGAAATCTAGCGAACACAAGTACGCTCTAATGGGTCTAGGTATTGGTGGTGATTGGGCGCGTATGCATGCACCTTTGCTTAACCAATCATTAGTTTTCACCACTCTCAAAAAGGGATTCGGTCTAGCGGATAGGGGGCTGATTAATGTCCAAGATTTGCGAATTGCTTGGAAGATGCTTGGTCATACTAATTGAGGCCAAGTAAACATAATCGGTTGTAGAATAATTTCTAGTTAAGGTGGATTAGGGGGTGCTGCACCTTTGGTTGCCTCAATTTCAAGCATTGGCATCAAATCAACCCCTTGAACGCCAATAGAACCAGCCCCTGCACTTTGGAAACGTGAATGAATTATCACGGGGGCCGCTATCAAAAGAGAAAACAGCCCACAACAAACACATGAAACTGTGAAATTGGGAAGTGTTAACCGCTCCTCAACCATGATGCTGATGTCAGCAGTGAAGTTACGGTGGGGTGCTGGCGTATCTGAATCTCTCATGTTGTCCCACCCATCTACAATTAGGTACATCCATTGAGATTCTTCCTGTCCAAATCCAAATAATGCGCCAGTTGTTTCATCATGATCAAGACTCACCGAAAAATCCACGGCTCTTTCTCCTTCGTATGAGTGGACATCACGGTATGGCATCCAAGCAGTAAGATCTCTCCATGAAGGTGGTATCTGGTTCAGCATATCCCTTTCTTCCCAAACTCTCATTTCGTAATCTGTGCGATAATAGTCCCAATCATAATCCTGGAGAAGATAGAAATCTACCATTGGAGCTTCAAGGTATTCGCTAGTGTTTTCTGAGTGTGTGACAAAACAAAATGTATAACGATAACCAGTTGTGAGATTTAATCTGAGTCCTGAAGCTGAATCATTATTTACTTGAAAGGAGGCATGGAAGTCACTTCTAAGTGCATCTAACTTGGTAGTGTTGTAGATATTATCACCCATTCCAACACTCCAAAATGGCTCATCAATTGACTCACCAAACCCTTCATCATAGGCATAATAATCATTATTTGAACTGCCACTAAGATTGAAACTACTGATTTCTTCGTGCCAATTAGCAGCATTTTTGGAATCATAACTACAGTTAGATGCAGCACTAGCAACGCTTGTAAGCGCTTCAGGCAAAGCAATTACAATTGGTGAAATCAGCAGTAGACAGACTATCAATGAAAGGGAATCTGGCCCGTAATTCCAACGCGTTCGACGCATCCCGTATGTCACCTGCGTCGTCTCGAAGTCACAGGCCGCACATAACCCGATTCACCACTACGTCTGTCAGATGTCGTTAGGTGCTTTGGTTTGGGAGGTGGCGCATGGTGATCCATGCCGAGTACGCCCCCTTCAGTAACTACCGATGAAACATCGTAATTTTCCTCTTCTTTTCCAGCATCCTCTTCGACTTCTGTGGGCTGTCGCATTACTAACCAACCAAGGATTAGTAGAATGACTAAGAGTGCTCCTAGAAGTAGCCCACTACTTTCTGCCTTTGGCAAAAGTGAATCAAGACTGAAGTCTGCTAGAGTATCATCTTGTTCCGAAGGGTCTCTGATTCGGACAGGATATCCCTTCTCGGTACAGACCCCTATTCCATTACAAACTTTTAGTGCGACGAATATTTCACCAGATTCACTCCAATTTGCCATGACATATCTGTTTTTGCCTTCATCAACCCAATCATTGGTGTTATCACCATCATCATCGACATCTAATCGGTCATCTAAATCCCAACTATAAGTCAAGGCCAATTGCCCAACAATTGATTCTGCAATATCGTGGTCATCATCTAGGACTCCATTCCCATCGCTGTCGAACAATACATCATCATCCCACCATGCACTAAATCCAAGGGTTCCATCGTGATCAATAGCAGAACCTGTGAGAAGGTATTCTCCACCAGAGTACACCGAATCATCAAAAGGAGTACTAGTGACTATTTCTGGTACGCTAGCTACATACACATTTCGTGTAGTTTGGTTCACATCGCCGGTGCCAAAACCATCTCGGACTGAGAGGGTGATAGTGTACATTCCCGGTGTGATGTAAGAATGCCATACGTTTGGTTGGTTGATTAATGGTGAACCATCACCAAAGTCCCATGTGTATTCAACGATTCCATTCCAGTTAGGGTCACTCTCATCTATTGGTACATCCATTCCTTCAAATTGCGAATCTCCATCACGGGTACCCGTTGAATTGAATCTGAGCCATGCACTAGGAGCTACAAATATATCTCCAGAGTCGGTGAATGTATGGCGCCAGTTGAATTGGCTATCGTCTTCACTTGGTGCATCAATTGGCTCACCTGTTGTTGGGTCCCGGGCCTCATAAATAGTCATCACAGGGATTGGCAATGGGTTACTGATTACAATGATGTAAGCCTTAGGTAGGGATGCAAGCCCTCTTTCATCAATGACTACAAGTTCTACAATATGAGTGCCTGGTGTTGAGAAAGTAAAGACAATTGAAGTTTGGTTTGTTACTGTGGTGTTTCCCTCGGAGATGGTCCAAATGGTAGACATGTTGCCATTTGTCCCATCAGGATCCCAAGAGTGACTTTGGAACATATAGGAGGTTTCAGTATCTCCGTCATCAGGTCTGTCAAAGAGCGCCACAGGGCGTTGGTTATTCACGGTGATTCTGAGAACCGCCATAGTGCTGTTCCCATGGTTGTCCGTGGCAATAATTGTTACATTCTTCAAACCAGGTGTCAGCCATGCAGGGGTGGGGTTTTCATCAGTTGTAGCGAGCATATCAAAAGTACTAGACTTGGTTACTGTACCTCCTTCTAGATTGACTGCTTCATCGAAAAACCATTCCCATGATAAAATAGTTCCATCGTCATCTGTGAATACTGTTGGAAGTGGTAGTGGGGTCAAAGTATCGACATCTATTGGTAAATCGAATATCTGACGCGGTACTCTATTCAAGATGATAATGTAGAGTGTCTGATTTGCGACGAAGGTCCCGTCACTAACAGTCAGTGTTAGAGTGTAAATTGTACCGTTAGCAGAGCCATTACTCCATGAATGAGCGGCTTCGATCTCGCCAATTCCTCCTTCAGAAGTTCCATCTCCCCAGTCCCATTGGAAGTCTAAGTGCTGATTGGGGACATTGTCATCGGTCATGTGTGCTTCAAACAAGACGCTTTGTGTTGTCAAAAGAGTCATCCCACCTTGTACTTCTTGTCCGCCTACTGAAATTTTTACGGTTGGCACTATTGTGTCTGTGATGTTGATTGCCCATTCCTGTTCAATGCTATTCATTCCTCCAATATCTGTTACCATTAGAGTGGCGTTGAAGTCACCAACTTGGGTGTAAGCTCGA
>Ga0208639_1000980_pt1 | contig 19823 bp, 19 predicted proteins | sample ETNtaG_33_FD_185772 | JGI IMG/M metagenome (GOLD analysis project Ga0208639, IMG submission 185772) | Marine microbial and viral communities from oxygen minimum zone, Eastern Pacific Ocean - ETNP201310SV76 (SPAdes) (version 2) | ecosystem: Environmental > Aquatic > Marine > Oceanic ...
CCGGTCTGGCCGGCTTGTACCTGGCCAAGGAACTTTCCGAGAGAAATCGACCTGCCTTGATCGTCGAAGCACGAAGGGTGGGGTTGGGGGCATCCGGAAGGCACGGGGGTTTCTGTGGGCCTGGTTGGGCTTTAGAAGCTGAAAAAATCGAAAAACATGTGGGGCTGGAACAGGCCAAAACCCTCTTCGATCTTTCCCTCGAAGGTTTTCATATGGTTCAGGAGGTTCTCGATTCAGGAGAAGCTCTAATGACTCCCGGCATCCTTCATCCTTCCACTTACCATAACGCCGAGGATCTCTTAAAGAACCGCGATAAGATGGCCAAAGAATATGGTTACGAAGTGGATTACCTCGAAACGGATGCAGTGAGAACAATGCTTGATACCTCAAGGTATTATCAGGCATATCGTGATCCGAAGGCCTTTCATTTCGATGCATTGAAGCTCTGTCTGACACTGGCTGAAGTTCTCCAAAAGATGGGAGTTCCAGTTTATGAAAACTCAGGGATGAAGGAATTTCACAAAACGAGTATGGGCTGGGAACTTACCACCGAACAGGGTTCAGTCCGCTGCAAGCAGCTTGTTTTTTGCTGTGGAGGTTACGGTGGAAGGGAGTTTGCAAAATTGAGAAGGGCGTTTCTACCGATCACCACTTACGTCATCGTCACTCCTCCACTGGGAGAAAAGTTAAAAAAAACCATTCAAACCTCGGACGGGGTCTCCGATGAACGCCGTGCAGGAAATTATTATCGAATCGTCGATGGAGACCGTCTGCTCTGGGGAGGAGACATCACCGCGTTTGGAGAGGTACATCCGGAACGCATCTCACAAAAAATGGGAAGAGACCTTGTTGAGGTTTATCCCCAGCTAGCCAATGATCTTGGTTCGGTTCCGGTCGAATACTCCTGGTCCGGGCTGATGGGCTATGCCCGACATCTGATGCCCGAGATCGGCCCTTTGGATCAGGGGCTCTGGGCCTGTACCAGTTTTGGTGGACATGGTGCCAACACCGCCCCCATCGGTGCCAGATTGATTGCCGAGGCTATCTGCCTCGAATCTGAACGCTGGCGTTTGTTCGAAGCGTTCGGCTTTCCCTGGAATGGCGGACCTTTCGGCCCCTATGTGGTGGAATCAGTCTATCGAAAAATGCAGCTCGGTGACCACTGGCGTGCTATACGATCACGCTGGTAAATCCTCTTCAGAAGAAAATCTCAGATCCCAAGACCAATTCATTCCACAGGCAGATCCAATAGAGGTGCGTACTGCTGGCCTGAATACATATCGCTTTCTCCAGGGTCCCCCTGAATGCGTGGACGTGGAAAGGAGAACTTGATGGCCCGGGCCTGGGGCAGTTGAACCAGGAGGACCTCCTCTTCGGGTATTCGATAGGTTTCCGCAATCCAGCGTTTGGAGGGTACGCCCGCTTTGACCGCACGGAGAAAGTCCGCTTCGGTATCGAACATCAAGTCGAAGGTGATCCAGAACGGCCCGGCATTTTTGGAACGGATCAAACTTGCCAGCATCCCCAGGTTTGTTTTGGAAGCACCGCTCACCAGACCTCCTCCACCGAAAACCGGAAAGGATCGAACAGAGAATCGGGAACCAGCACATGATTCAACATGAATCGGTAAGCCGGGCCTCTCTCGATTTCGGGAGGAGAGAAGGGAAAGGCAATGCCGCTGATGAACCCCTTCCATTCCGGGATCGACCAATGGGATCCGGCATGGGTGACGAAGCGTGCAATGTCCGTGGCAACAGACTGTTCCGGTGCAGTGACCGTGAAGAGAATTCCCAGTTCGTGGGCAGACTGGTCTTGCATGGGCTCGGTCTTCCCCATCACCGCGTCGCGTCCGTAAAAGGAAATCTCAATGTTCACCTCCCTGCCGACTTCAAAACCGGTCAGTTCCTGCACACGCTGTTTGAAATGCTCCATCATGCCATCCCTCCAGGCATCGACGCCACGGATGATGAAGGGGTCCCGGATCCCGCCAATGGCAACCGTCTGGTATCCCCTAAAAGCAGACCCCTCCAGTTTCAGGGTGTAGCGTTCCGGATGGAACACCGATCCTTCCACGCGTGTCACGCGATCATTGATGGCATGGTAGCTTGAATTCGTTGTGTCCAGGGTTCCGGATGGTTCACGGAAAAGGTTGGGATCCGCATTTTCATAGAGGGTGTGGGCCGCTAGGCTCATTGGAGTGCAGGCCGCTTCTTCAGAGAGGGGTTCAACACTGAATCCGGAATCATCGATCTTTGCGAACACTCCTCCGGAAGCTGGCAGTGTGGTGCAGACCGCTCCGCATTCCACCGTTTTTCCACAATGCCAGACAGGACCTGGAGCAATCCCTTTCATCATCGGGTAGGCAGCGAACAGCGCCGTATCTGAGGCTCTCCCACAAAGGACCACGTCGCAACCCTCCTCAAGGGCTTTGACAATCGGTTCATGCCCCATCATCGCAACGATATGACTGCATTTGAGGATGCTTTCGCGGTCGATGGAAGGTGCCCCAGGAAGAGACTGGACCATGTCCTTCTTAAACGCTTCAGCGATTTTCTGAGGTTTCTGTTCGGAGTAGATGAGGCCGAGTTTAAGAGACATGCCCTCTTCCTTGGCAGATTCCAGAACCATCTCCCGTACCCAGTTCACACCGTCATCGGTACCAGAAGTTCCACAGGATCCGATGACCAAAGGCACTCCAAGTTCTTGACGTGCACGGAGCAGGCGTCTCAAATCATGCAGGACGGCTCTTCGGGACAACTTGGGTTTGGATGCCCCCAGGTAGAACGGGCCTGAATCAGTAGAGCCTGCATCACAGGCGATGAAATCGGGTTGAAGTACAATTCCCCGTTCCAGGGTTTCATCTGGAAAACCCATGCCCAGAGCCCCGGTGGGACTGATCAGGGAGACACTTGGGGTGTTCATCCCAGAGAAGAGGCCTTCCTTCTGGAACGCCAGTCACGATAGAGCGGAATCATGACGAACGCCAAGGTGGCTAAGACAAGAGCCAACGTCATCGGCCTTTCCCAAAGAAACTGGATTCCATTGGCGTTACGGATCGCCCTGCCGAAATTATCCTCGAATATTTGTCCCAGCACGAATCCGATGAGCAGGGGTGGAAGTGGATAGTCCGCAAAGCGCATGATGATGGCAAATACACCAAAACCTATCAGCAAGAGCAGTTCCGTCGCGTTGTTCTGCCCAATATAGGCTCCAGCCATGGCGAAGAAAAGGACAAATGGAATCAGATAAGTTCTCGGAATCGCCAGCAGTCTGGCAATGTAGGGCACCAGTGGAAGGTTGAGGATGAGCAGGATGATGTTGCCGAAATACATCGAAAAAATCACCGACCAGAAAACTTCCGGACGATCCTGCATCAAGAGGGGACCGGGCTGAAGGTTAAGGGCTATAAACGCGCCCAACAGAATCGCCGTCGTTCCGGAACCGGGAATACCAAGAGTCAGCAGAGGGACGAAGGAGCCTGTGCTGGCAGCATTGTTTGCCGTTTCCGGGGCAGCAAGCCCCTTGATCGATCCTTGGCCGAATTCCTTACGTTCCTCTGGGTTCGCCAGGTTCCGTTCCACTGCATATCCGAGGAACGAGGCAATGGTGGCTCCTGCTCCCGGCATGACACCGATCAGGAAACCCTGAATCGACTGCCTGCCGATGACTGGTGCAATCGTTTTGGCTTCCTTGAGGTTGATGCGAAGGTTGGAAATATCACGCGCTTCCTTTGAACCTCCCTTCTGACCACGAAGCACATCCAGGGCAAGGAAAAAGGCTTCCGGAACCGCAAAAAGCCCCATCGCAAGGGTGACGAAATGAATCCCGCTTTGCAGGTCGAGCAGTCCAAGCGTAAAGCGCGGTGCGTTGAACAGGGATGATTCCCCGACGGTAGAGAGCATCAGTCCAAGAAGAGTCATCATCAATGCCTTGAGCACCTTTCCTTTTCCTGCAAAAGCAGCCACAGCAGAGAGCCCCACAAGCATCAGCGCAAAGTATTCTGCAGACCAGAAAAGGATCGCGAAACTCGCCAGGACTGGAGCGAATCCCATCAGGAGGATGGCCCCGATGGTGCCCCCTGAAAAGGAGGAAATCGCTGCAATCGTCAACGCCTTGCCCGCCTGCCCTTTGCGGGCCATCGGATAACCGTCAAAAGAAGTTGCCACCACCGCGGCTTCCCCCGGGGCATTGATCAGAATCGAGGAAGTCGAGCCGCCGAAAATCGCACCATAATAAACTCCAGCAAGCAGAATCAGGGTCGTTGAAGGATCACCAATCTGAATGCTGACGGGGATCATGATCGCCACCACCGACATCGGCCCCAAACCGGGAAGCATGCCGATGATGGTGCCGATGAAACATCCCAGCGCCGCAAAGAACATGTTCTGTAGAGTGAAAGCTGTCTGGATCCCCAGCAGCATCTGATCCCACATTATGACCTCACTGATAGATAATCATCGGCCAGGGCCGCATGAAGATGGTCAATACTTCATCGACCAAATACCAAACCAGGAAAGACGCAAAACAGGAAACCGGTACCAGGATCCAGAATTTGCGTTCCCCAAGCATCAATCCTCCAAAGATGAGAAACACTGAAGTGGAAATCAAAAAACCCGCTTGCCTCAGAGAAAGGGCATAGATGACTGCCAGGATCAATAGTCCGGCCCCTTTGCCCCATTCATAATTTTCTGGAGATTCCAGGTATTTGTGATCGGATCCGAGAACCTTATTTTCCTCACCTGAGCCGGAACTCTGTTCTTCCGGCACCAAAAGCAGTGCAATCGAGCAGACCATCCCCGCCACGGCCAGTCCAATGGGCAGGGTGTTGGGTTTCATTGCCAGAAACCGTTCAAAAGGCAGAATCCGGTAAGTGAAGGCCAGGTAGCCGTAGCCGCTGGAAAAGGCCAGCAACCCCAGAGCGACCCATCGGTTGATGCTGAGCATGTTGACTCGAAACGGAAGGAGGAAACGGGAGGATTCCTCCTCCCGCATTAATATGCTCCCGGATTACAAGAATCCGAGTTCACGCATCAGGTTGCCGATGACTTCTTCCTGCGCAGCAAGGAAGACCATGAAACTGTCACCGGGATTATGAATGTTGACCCATCCGTTTCGTGCACGGACCGCTTCCCATTCCGGAGTGTCATACATTGCACCCAGCAGTTCGATGTATGCACGGCGCTTGTTGCTCGGCAGATCGGGAGCAGCAAAAAATCCGCGCCAGTTGACAAATGTTGCATCATAACCCTGCTCTTTCAGTGTCGGGGCATTCGGGGCAGCAGGAACTCGATCATTGGAAGTCACACCGATGATGCGGACCTTGCCTGCCTGCTCCATGGTCACCGCTTCGGAAAAACCGGTGGACAGTGCATTGATCTCTCCGGAAAGCAATGCTGCCATGGCCTTGCCTCCTGCATCGAAGGGGATGTATTTGACTTTGGTCGGATCTGCACCTGCAGCCTTGAATGCCATTGCTGCAACCAGGTGGTCCATCCCACCGGGAACTGAACCTCCGCCGATGGCAACGTCACTGGGATTTTTCTTGTAGGCTTTGACGAGGTCGTCAAAGTTGCCCAAAGAACTTCCAGAATTGACCACCAACGCCGCATAGTCACCGATGGTCCCGGAAATAAGTGTCAAATCCCTGAAATTCTGTGGGAAGACCTTGGTCAAAGAACGGATCACAATCGGAGTCGAGTTGACCATCAATGTGCCGTGGTTGCTCCTGGAGTTTTCGATCAGGTAGCCTATCGCTTTTCCTCCACCACCACCGGACATGTTTTCAAAAGTCGCCTTGCCCAAAAGCCCGGACTTGGTCAATGCCTCACCCGTCCCACGGGCGGTTCCATCCCATCCTCCTCCGGCGCCACCGGGAATGAGGAAATGGATGCTGTCCACCATCGGTTTTGCTGAACTGGATCCCACTGCAAGAGCTAGCGAGGTGATCGTGACAAGCAGTATGCCGAATAATTTTTTCATCATGTCTCCTTAGATTGAGGTTTGTTTTCGGCCTGTTCCAGATGCCAAAGGAGAATCTCCCATTGCACCTTCAACGCAAATTAGTATTTTAAATCAAACATCAGGTCAATGTTCTGGGTTTAAAGTTTTTTGACTCTTTTTCGTTCATAAAGTTCATAGTGTTCATCAAGACATTCTTAGAAAGATTCTCATGCATGTGAATTCTCAATCATCATCCCTGGGCATCCAAAAGATGCTGCCGCGTTCTCTGGGAACCCGAATGCTTTTGCTGATGATGGGCCTTTTGATTCTGCTGGTGGGCGCAACCGGCTTTATCGGGAACCAGGTTGTCAAGGGCATTCTCAACGAATACATAGGACGTACTGCACTCAACGTTTCCAAGACGGTTTCCCTGACCGGGGTGGTTCAACAAGGTCTGAAGCAGTTGCAATCGCAGGAAATCCAACAGTATGCGGAACGCGTGAGACAAGCAACGGGCGCCAGTTTTGTCGTCGTCGGTGATCATGAGGGAAAACGTTACAGCCACCCTGTTCCAGAGCGCATCGGCAAGTACATGGTTGGAGGAGACAACGAGCAGGCCCTGGTTCATGGACAGTCCTACATTTCAAGGGCGGTGGGCACACTGGGGCCCTCTTTGAGGGGCAAAGTTCCCATTTTTTCTTCAGCAGGAAAGATTATCGGGGTGGTCTCCGTCGGTTATCTCATCGAAACAATGCGTGACGTAATCCAGCCCTATCAGCAACGGCTGCTGCTCTGGATTTTCGGACTCTTCGGGGTTGGCGCTTTGGGTACCTGGCTCATTGCGAGGGAAGTCAAACGTTCCATTTTCGGTCTCGAACCTTATGAGATTGCAGGCCTTTACCGTGAAAGGACCGCCCTGCTCGAATCGATTCGAGAGGGCATCATTGCCATCAATGAAAAAGGAGAGGTGACGGTGATGAACCAACAGGCAGCACAGATTCTCGGGTTCACCCCGGAGGAAGCACTTGGAAAGCCGATTGAGATGATGCTTCCCGAAACACGGATGCTTGAAGTGCTGAAAACGGGAAAAGGGGAACATGACCAGGAGATGCTGATCCAGGAAGAGGAAGTGATCGTCAATCGGGTTCCTATTCTCGAACAGGAACATGTTTCCGGAGTGGTTTCCAGCTTCCGAAGAGCCCAGGACATCGACCGTCTGGTTCAGGAACTGACCAGCATTCGCGAATATTCCCAGGCCCTGAGAGCACAGACTCATGAATATTCCAACAAACTCCACACCCTGGCAGGGCTGATCCAGATTGGAGCGACCAAGGAAGCTCTGGAGTTGATCGGCAGGGAATCTTCCGGTTACAACGCCCTACTCAGACAGCTTTCGGATCAAATTCAGGATCCCTTTCTCTCTGCTATCATCGTTGGAAAATACCACCGGGCGATGGAACTGAAAACCCAACTCGAACTCGATCCCGAGAGCTGGATGAGTAACATCGGGCATTCCAGCCGCAGTGAAAAAATCGTCACCATTCTTGGAAACCTGATAGAAAATGCGCTAGAGGCTTCCGCTTCCGAAGAAGGGCAAAAAAAAGTCAGCCTCTCGATGACGGATGTGGGCAACGAGCTGATTTTCGAAGTTGAGGATTCCGGATCAGGAATTTCAGAGGAACAGCAAAAGACCATCTTTGACGAGGGTTTTTCCACCAAAACCGGGACCGGTCGAGGGATCGGGTTACAGCTGGTCCAGAAAAACCTGATCCAGTTGGATGGACATCTTACCATCGGCGAGAGTTCCCTGGGCGGTGCTCGCTTCACAGCCTACATTCCCAAAACCATCATCAACGGCGAAAGCAATGAACACCCGGGTCCTGATCGCGGATGATGATCCGAGGATCACAGAAATCCACCAGCATTATGTCAATAAGGTCGAAGGGTTTGAGGTCATAGGACTTTCGAACACCCTGGAGGATACCGAGATGCAGATCAGGGTCATGGAACCCCAGCTGATTCTTCTCGACATCTACTTCCCTGACGGCTCAGGCATTGACTTGCTGAAGCAGATCCGGCAACAGTCCAAAGCCCTGGATATCATCCCGATCACTGCGGCCAAAGAGGTACGTTTACTTCAGGAAGCTCTGCGCGGGGGAGTCTTCGATTACATTCTCAAACCGGTGGTCTTTCTCCGTTTCGAACAGACTTTGAAGCGTTACCGGAGTCATCGTTTGAATCTTCAATCTCTGGAAAGTCTGAAACAGTCCGACATCGACCGCATCATCCATCAGGAAAACCTGGGAACTTCCAGAAGGACGGAACCGGAATTACCAAAGGGCATCGATCCGGTGACTCTCGATAAGATCCTTGATGAAATGAATCGGGAAAGCGGAAAGTTCACCTCCGAGGAGATGGCGGAACGGGTTGGAGCAAGCCGTACCACCGCCAGACGCTACCTGGAATACCTGGTCAGCCGCGGCAGCCTCGAAGTCGATGTGAGTTATGGTGGCGTAGGTAGGCCGGAACGCATCTACCGGATGAACCGATGATGCATCAATCTCAATCCAAAGGATTGTTCCCAGTATAATTCCAGCGAAATTCTGGCGGGGTGGGGCCTTTGTTACGGCCTCCCTGGTTTTGTTGTTCCCAGGCATGGGCCAGGATTCCCACCGAACGTGAAAGACAGAAAAGTCCACGGGCCAAGGGTGGGGCAAACCCAAGTTCTCCAAAAATCACTGCTGTTGCACCATCGATGTTCATGGCGATTCCAAAGCTTTTTCCCTGGCTGAGATGTTTTTGCATCTGGATGCCAATGCGCATGTAAGTCCCTGACACGACGTTTTTCGCTTCTGCGTCTGAGGTGAGTTTCATCAAACGCGGTGCACGTGGATCAACGGGTTTGTGGAAACGGTGGCCAAAACCTGGAATGTATTTCCCCTGGGTCATACGGTGTCCTGCAATCACCTTCTCGACGGATGCTTCAAGATCTTGCCCGGAATCGATCATTTCGTTGGCTTTCTGCATCAGTTCCAGACACTGTTCACCTGAACCACCATGAACATCACCAAGCATGTTGACGGCGGATCCAAGGGCATGGTTCAAGGAATTCCCGCAACTGACCGCCATTCTGGCAGCAGCAATCGCCGGTGCCTGCGGGCCATGATCCACTGATGCCACCAAAGCAGCTTCCATTAACTTGGCCTGCTCGGGTTCCGGCAAGCTCCCTCTGAGCATCAACCAGATCATCTGGATGAAACTGATTTCTCCAATCAGGTCCTCAATGTTTTGTCCTCGAATCCGGATCTTTCCCGGCCGCATATCGATAATTTCTGTACTCCACCAATTCCGAACCTTTTCGGAAGGATCCTGTTCATTTGGATTCATATCACTTTCTCCTGATGGAAATTGGCGATCTCGTCATCGTTGTATCCACAATCTTTAAGGATCGCATGCGTGTCCTCTCCCAATTGGGGTGGAGGCCTTTGCACGGAAAGAGGTTTACCATTGAGTTGTATTCCGGTTCGAACCAGTTGAACAGGCTTTTCAAGACCAGGAACCTCTTCAAACTTTTCCAAAAATCCTCTTTCCCTGATCTGTTGCATTTCAAGAGCCTGAGGCACGCTGAGCACCTCTCCTGCAGGAACCCCGGCCTGGTTTAATTGTTTGGACCAATAGGCTGCACTGTTTTGTTGGAGTTCTTTTTCCAACTCCTGTTTCAGTTTTTCACGGTGCTGCTTTCGAAGTTCTCGGCTGATAAAATCCGGATGATTCACAAGATCCTTACGTTCAAGAAGTCCACAGAGGATTTCATACTGCTCCTGCTTGTTGGCAGCAATGTTCAACAACCCACTACCGGTTTGAAATGCTCCTGAGGGAGCAGAAGTGAAATTTTCATTTCCCATTCTCTGGGGATCAATTCCTGCGGAAAGGTAGTTGCTGATGATCCATCCCATGGTCGCCATCGTCGATTCCAACATCGACACATCGATGAATACGGCTTCCCGTTTTGGCTGACTCAAGGATGCTGTTATGCCCAGTGCCGCGGTGATGCCTCCAATCGTGTCGGACATGGGGAAGCCGACCCTCAAGGGACCGGAATCATCTGTTCCTGTCACAGACATGGATCCCGAAAGTCCCTGGATGATTTGATCGTATGCCGGAGAATCCCATAATGGACCATCCTGCCCGAAACCCGAAATAGCACAGTAAACCAGCTGTGGATTGATCTCTTTCAACTTATCAAACCCGAGTCCGAGTCGCTCCATCACCCCCGGTCTGAAATTCTCCACCAGGACATCCGCTTTCTCAATCAGTCTGAAGAATATTCCACGACCTTGAGGATGTTTGAGGTTGAGGGTCAGGGAACGTTTGCCCGCGTTCTGGGCAAGGAAGGAGACTCCCATCCCTTTTTCATTCAATTTTGGATCCGCTCCAAGCTGACGTGCCAGGTCTCCACGTTCTGGTACCTCAACCTTGATTACCTCTGCCCCCAAATGCGCCAGCTGATGGCAGCAAAAAGGACCTGCAAGCACATTCGTCAAATCCAGCACTTTGAATGATTCCAGAGGTTTCATTGAATTTTATCGATGTGATCGAATTCAGGATTTGCAGAATGTTATTCTCAGGCAGCCACAAATTTGATTCACCAAACTCCGAACATATAGCCACGATCCTTTGCAGTTCCTGTTCTTGCATCGATGGTTTCGTGGGAGATGGTTGAACGGAGACGTCGTTTTCGAATCCATTCGTTGAGCCGGATTTCCATATCATCACGGATTGGCTTCTTCGTAGGATCTGAACCGAGATCTTTGAGTTCCTTGGGATCGGATTGAAGGTCGAAAAGCTGTGGAGGAAATTTTTGGTATTGGATGTATTTCCAGCGTTCGGTGCGGACCATGAAAGCACGGCATTCATCAGGAGCTAGGCCCAGCTCAAGCCTTGCTTTGCGCCAGGCATAGTCCGCTTCAGAGTAGACAGTATCCCGCCATTCAGGGTTTAGGGAATTTCGAAGCAGTCCGAGTAGCGAATTCCCTTCCAACCGATGAGCCGGGATGTCACCACCCAGAACATCCAGAAAAGTTGGAATGAGATCGATGGATTCTACAAATCGTGAATCGCATGTCCCCCGGGTTGAATCAGCCTTTGCAGAAGGATCCACAAGGATCATTGGGATCTTTACCGTTTCTTCATGAAAAAGTTCCTTTTCCCCAAGCCAGTGATCCCCCAGGTAGTCTCCATGGTCGGATGTAAAAACGATCATGGTCTTTTCCAGCAATTCCCGTTTTTCCAGGAAATCCATAAGTCTGCCGAGATGATCGTCAATTTCTGTGATCAACCCCATGTAGGCAGGAATGACCGTTTCCCGCACCTCATCCCTGGAGAAGTTGATGCTCTCCTCGTGCTTCATGAATGCAGCAACAACAGGATGGGGATCCTCCTTTTCATGCTGCTGCCGGTTGGCAGTTAAAATCTGCTCCGGAGCATAGAGGGAATGATAGGGAGCAGGTACGATGTAGGGCCAATGCGGTTTGATGTAGCTGAGGTGAAGGCACCATGGCTGGTCTCCGAGTTGATCGATCCAATGCATTGCCCGGTTCGTCATGTAGGCTGTTTCAGAATGCTCCCGTGAGACCCTGGCCGGAAGACGTGCGTTTCGCATCTGCCAACCACTGAGGATTTCTCCGTTCGGTCCCTCTGCCGAGTTGGCAACACTGTGCCAGGGATTTTCCCCTGCATACCCCTGATTCCTGAGGTATTGATTGTAGGCCATATCCGGATCCACAGACTGATCGGGGTGGACCCCGTCATCCCGTTCCCAGGGTTCAAAACCACATTGGGAAACAAGCATTCCTGGTTCAGATTGAGGATCGATTCCCAAACGGCTCATGCCTTCATGATCTGGAGCAAAATGGGTTTTCCCGGTCAGCCCCACCCGAAGCCCATGGGGCCTGAGGTAATCTCCTAAAGTCCTCTCTCCCACAGGCAGAGGAACATTGTTATAGGTTGAACCATGGGAGAACAAATATCGTCCTGTGTAAAACGACATGCGTGAAGGCCCACATACAGGAGCCTGACAATAGGCCTGGGTAAAGTTCACTCCCCGGTTAGCCAATGCATCGATGTTTGGTGTTGAGATGGAAGGATGCCCGTTGCAGCCAAGGTAATCGGCACGCAGTTGATCGCACATGATGAAGAGGATGTTTTGAGCCATATTCAGGCTTCCCAACAGAGTTTATCAAGGATTATTAAAATAGAGGATATTCCATAAACCGAACATGCTCAAAGAACAAATCCAATTCCATTCGACTGGGTTTTCATGTTAAACACTTCTTAAGGAATACCATCAGAAATTTTCTTGCATTCTTCAGGAATGCTTGTCAGGTTAGAATTGTTTTGATGGTTTGAATAAATCCTCACGAGAAAAAACTATGAAAACTCTATTCATTACCATTTTTTTGATGACCTCCATGGCTGCTTCGACTCTGGCTGGATCTGGTTGCGAACATTACAAGGAAGTGACCTTTGCGGAACAGAAAAGCAGCATTCAGGAAACCTTAATTGTTGAAGTGGAAGGGATGGAACTGATCCAACTCACCAATGAAGACGGAAAGGTGCTTTTCAAAATCCGGAACCTTTTTGGTGAAGAAGTCGCCCAAGGACTTGACCGGGAGCAGCTCGCAGAACAATTCCCTAAAGTCTACAAAGCTCTCATCGAAAGCTGATTTTCGATTTGGGGCAGTTCCCTCTGCCTCCTTAGGCTTTTTCTCCCTTCAGGAATGGGATATCCTGAAGGGACCGGTCCTTGTCATGATCATGACCCATGATCAAACCATCCTAATGTCTTCATTCAATTGTATAAAAATTGGGGCAAGAGGGTTCGTCCTTCTGCTTCTTTTCATCTCAGTGGCTTGTGAAAGTTCTCACAGGCTGAGGCCTATGACAGTAGGATTCCAGGAATGTGAACTGATTTTTTCAGTCCATGACCGATGCATGCAGGTCGATGAGGAAAAGGCCTTCACCTTCACTTTCCAGTCCGATCATGCTGGAGTCAGCTTTGGACAGGACAACCTTAGTTTATCCGCCTCGGATTTTTCCCTGGAAGACAGCCGTGGATGTCATTTCACGCAGGAATACCGCATTTCGTATCAGGCTGAACCGAGTCCTGCCCCAGATTTCCAGTGGACCATCCTGGAAGGAAATGAAAGCTGGACAGTTTTTCCCGTCAAATTACGGGAGTGTGGTTACTGATCAAAGATCCCTGAGTTTTTTTATTTTCCATTTTCTTTGACCATCCGTCCTCGTTTTACCCGGAAGAGGACCTTTCGTTCCCGATCATAGGCAACGGTATCCCAGGGAAGTCCTTCATGAAATTCTCCTTCGCTACGCATCCCATTGGGGTGGGTCAAGGAACCCTCACCGTGTTCCAGACCTTCCTCCCAGTTTCCGTCATACTTGACTCCAAGGGGTGAGAGGTAGCTTCCTTTTCCATGAGGAAGAAGTCCCTGAACCTGGCCCTGGTATCTCCCGTGTTGTTTCGGGCTTCCCTGATGAAGCCAGACCCAATGATCTTTTTCCCATTTACGATAACGGATTTCTCCATAATCAATTTCTCGAACCACTTCCCCCTGGGCGAGTTTTTCAATGATTTCTGCTTTCGCATCAAAACGGGTGATGTTCCATACTTTTCCATCCTTCCATTCTCCTGAATTGCGGAAACCGTTTGTCAGGTGTTCCTCTCCGGGTCCATGAGCCCGTCCCTGTTTAAAACGCCCGACATGATAGCTGCCGTCAACCCGGACATGAGTCCCCAACCCGTTGTAACGACCTGCTTCCCATTCCCCGGAATAACTGGAGCCTCCGGCATAACGCATCCTGCCCTGGCCTTGGGGGAGTCCATCCTGAATCTCTCCCTGATAATGATCATGGATCGAATCCTCACCCACCAGCATCCAGCGAACCCCTTCGGTTGTCTTCCAGCGGTAGAGCGTTCCCCATTCTGAGGCCATAGCCGAGGTGAGCATCACGGGAAACAGCAGTCCAATACTTGTCATTCTGATGATTTGAATCATTAGCTGCATGAGGTCTTTCTTTTCCGGAGGATCAATATTCACAAGGATGCCTCGGAATTCCGCTAAGGTTTCGTATTTTTAGACAAGTTCCTGAACAGTAATGCACCCGAACCCAATTCATGCGCTATTTTTTCGTCATTGAAAAGGCCTTTGACAAACTGGGCAGACCTTCTCTGGAAGATCACTTTTTTTCTTCATCCTTCTACAGGAATTTGATGGACCCAGTACAACACCAAAAAGGCAAATTCTCCAAAGAGGATTCCAACCCAGAGTCTTCTCCCTAAAAGATAAAATCCCAGGAACGCAATGAACATCGAAAACAGTCTTTGCCAAAGAGGGATTTCCAGCAAAATTCCTGAGGGAAACACCAAAGTTCTGGCAACCAACGCAGCAATGATGCCATAGGCAAGACAGGTGAACCATTCGAAAATAGGATGATTGGGCTCGATGCGATGGCTGATCAGAACTGCTGCAAAACGCCAGATGTAGGTTGCAAAAATGGCTGAGAAAAAAATCAGCCCCGCAGATGTTTCAGCCACCCGGCCCTTTCCCGGGTTTTGCAAAAGGAATACGGTTCCTAAGCCAAAAGGCCAGCGTCCCTGCCATGCTTCCACTGAGCACCAACCCCCATTCCTGAGTCCATTGATGAAACACAGGACCACTCAGACATCCCAAAACAAAGGCCAGTAAAAATGGAGGATGGGTCGTATTGGACATGATCAGTCCAAAATAGACTGGAACCAGAAAGAGCAGACAAAGGGATACCAGTTTGGGCATATGTTCAAATAGCAGGTAACCCTGTATCACTCCAATCACACCAGCCACCATGCAAGTGAATGAGAAACCAAGAAAATAGGCGACTCTTCGATCCGATGGGATTTCATAACCCCGACGCAGCATTTCGGCCCAGGTGTTGATCGAAATCATATGCACCAGCAAATAATTCCAGCGGCGTCCATGTGGTGCATCTCGAAACACAGGCATCATGGAAAGCGTCATGGGCATGAAGCGGGCATTCGCTCCCGCCACCCCAAGTGCGACCGCAACCAGTGGGGCTCCGAGTCCGTAGAGTTCGACATGCACAACCTGACCTGGCAGTCCCCAGATCAATACCGTCGACAGTACCGACATCCAAAGCGTCAGTCCCTGCTCCTGGGCCAGAGAACCAAACCCGGTCATGGCTGAAAATAAGAGTAAGGCCGGAACCCCCAACGCATTGAAGGAACCGGAAATAACACTGGTGAAGTTGGTTTCAAAACCTCTCATGATGATTTTTTCAAGAATGATCCTTAATCTCCATGCATTCAAAAATTGAATTTAATTTAACGGTGTCTGAAGCACTCCTCAAGTATGGAAGGAGTGAAACATCGATCTTCCAATACTTCTGTTGTGAAAATACTCGTGATGGATTAAATTCAGCTAATTATCATTTCTCAATAACAACAAATAATTCATTAAAAGGAACTCGTGATGACAGCTCTAAGCAATCAGGATTTTATCAGCCAGGACGCAGAACACCTGATTCATCCTCTCCATCATCAAGGCATGCATTCGAACGGACTCGTTTGGGTCAAAGGACGGGGAGCAATCCTTGAGGATGCCGACGGCAACGAATACCTCGACGGCTTGGCCGGGCTCTGGAACAACACCGCAGGGCATGGTCAGCAAACCCTGGTGGATGCCGCAACCCAGCAGATGTCGACCCTGCCTTATGCATCAGGCTACACAGGCAGTACCAACCCAAGGGCGATCGAACTTGCGGAACGGCTTGCTGAGATCATGTACCCGAAGATCAATTATTTTTTCTTTACTTCAGGAGGTGGAGAGTCCAGCGACAGCAATTTCAAGATGGCGCGGTATTACTGGAAACTCAAAGGCAAACCTGAGAAAATCAAGGTCATTTCACGTCAGTGGGGTTATCACGGGGTGACCCTCGCCGCGATGAGTGCCACAGGAATCAGCAGTTACTGGCCGATGTTTGAGCCGAGAATGCCAGGATTCGTCCACATTCCCTCCCCCTATCCTTACCGGTATCAGGCGCCCTCTGGAGAGAGTCAGGGCATCGCCGCAGCCAATGAACTGGAAAAAGCCATTCTCAGGGAAGGCCCCGACTCGGTCGCCATGTTCCTTGCCGAGCCAGTTCAAGGAGCAGGAGGAGTGATTGTGCCCCAGGAAGATTATTTCCCAAGAATCCGGGAAATCTGCGACCAGTATGAGGTCTTGTTCGTTGCCGATGAGGTGATCACCGGTTTTGGACGCACCGGAACCATGTTCGGCCTACAGCATTGGAACGTCGAACCGGACATGATCCAATTCGCCAAAGGAATCACATCGGGATACTTCCCACTGGGCGGGATCGGCATCAGTGATGAGATCTACCAGACCATGACCGAAAGCGAAACCGCATGGATGCATGCCTACACCTACAGTTCCCACCCTGTCGGATGTTCAGTAGGACTGGCGATGCTCGATCTCATTGAAAAAGAGGATTTCACAACTCAAGCACGTGACAAGGGGGCAAGGCTGCTGACGAACCTCAAAGATACTTTAGGAGATCACCCGAATGTTGGAGATGTAAGGGGATTAGGAATGATGTGCGCGGTGGAAATCGTTAAGGACCAATCCACCGGGGAGGAATTTGATGCCTCTGAAAAAATCGGTCCAAAAGTCCACCAGGCTGGTGTCCAACGGGGGCTTTTCAGTCGTGTTCGCGGGGATGTCTACTGCCTGGCTCCGCCCATCATCACCAGCGAACAACAACTCGACCAGATCGTCGATATCCTCAACGACTCCATCAAGGAAGTTTTAGGATGAACAAACTTTATTATCCTCAAACCATTGAATCTTCCTTTTTCAGAAGCATGTGAACACAACAAAGGCTCCATACTCCTGATTTTACAGGAAGTCCTGAAGGGAGTTCTATCAGTGCTCGAAATCGGAAGTGGAACAGGTCAGCATGCGGTCTTTATCAGAAAGAGAAGTCCTCATCAGGGTCGAAGTGCCAGCGTAATTTCCGTCCTTCTGAAAAAAGGAAGGGTCCAGGGAGGATCATAAACCATGATGGAGGCCTGAAGGGCCTCCCCAAATTCCTTGGGTTCTATCCATCTTCGTAATCCTTCAGCATGTTTCTGCATCTTTTCTTCCGAATGGAAACCGCTGGTTTTAAAGACTGCTGTTTTACGATTTCCCATCTCCCTTACGACAACCCTCGGATCTTTAGGAGTTGGAAGAGAATCGATGGTGTACTGAGAGGGCATCACAAAACTTACGCTCCAGAATGTCCAATCCTCCTTCATGACTTCGACTGGAGCGGTCATCGACATTTTTTCAGAGGAATCAGGCTGGACTTGAAGTTCATTCTGAAAACTTCTTCGTGAAAGATTGTTTCCGAAAATATAGGCTGCCAAACGTCGAAATCCTTTGTTGACGGCCTCATCATAATCCCCTTCCACTTTCGTTTCGGCAATCAGATAAGAGGGATATTCTCGAATTTCATAAACTCTTTCTGCATGGATCACTTCGTACTGAGGTACTTCTTCGGTTCTGATTCCAATCAATGAACAGCCTGCACTGAATACGGCTCCTATAAGTATCAACCATTTCATCATGGATTTTTCTCCATTGAATAATCCGTAACATTTCTTTAAAGAGATTTCAGATAATGCTACGTTTTTAATAACAACACAGATTCTTCTTCACTTAAAAAATTGGCATGAGCATGAATTATCACAAGATCATGAAAAAACTGGAAAAGGATGAAATCATTCTGCTCGACGGCGGTACCGGGACTGAACTTCAAAAACGCGGTTTGGAGATGGCTCCTGGTGCCTGGTGCGGCCCAGTTTCTCTGAAAAATTCAGGTGTCCTGGAACAAGTCCATCTGGACTACATTGAAGCAGGAGCCGACATCATCACCGCCAACACTTATGCGTCCTCAAGAATCATGCTCCGTGAGGCAGGTTACGAAGACCAGTTCGAGGAAATCAATCGGATCGCGATCGAAACCGCACTCAGTGCACGTGAAAAAAGTGGAAGAAAAGACATCCTGGTTGCAGGTTCGTTATCACATATGGTTCCGGTTGCTGAGGGGACGGATCGTGTTTCCAAAACCACTCCTCCTTTGGAGATTATGGAAGAAGCATTTGAGGAGTTGGCGATGCTTCACAAACAACTTGGCTGCGATCTGATTCTGCTGGAAATGATGAAACATCCCGAACGCATCCATGCCGTCATGAAAGGAGCACAAAAAACAGGACTTCCTCTCTGGGCCGGTTTTTCTTTCAAAGAGGATGATTCTGGTGAAGTCTGTTGTTATGACGATCAAAATATTTCGGTGGAAGAGGTTTTGAATGCTATTCCTCTTGAATCGGTCGAGGTGATGGGAGTCATGCATACCTCTGCAAACCTCACTGGACGGAGTCTTGAGAAACTTAAGAATGTCTGGAGTGGGCCTCTCTCAGCCTATCCTGATTCGGGATTCTTCAAAATGCCGGACTGGCAGTTCGAAAAAATTCTCACTCCTTCAGAATTTCTTGAATTTTCCAGGCAGTGGCATGGCAAGGGGGTTCGGGTCCTCGGCGGATGCTGCGGACTTGGACCAGAACACATTCAAGCACTTTCAGAATTGAAATCCTGATCCTGCTGGTTCTGATGCAAAATGCCGTTATTCCAACCATCTTAGAAGAACTCCGATTCTTATGGATACTTGCGGCCTTCGTGTTGCTGATGATTCCACATACGGTTGATGCTGATCAAAAAAACCCTGAACTTGATCAACTCTTCCTTCAGCTAAAACACTCTACGAGCACTTCCCAAGCCACATCCTTGGAAAAAAGGATATGGCAGATCTGGATGGAACATCCCCTTCCTGCAATAACCACCAAACTCATAAAAGGAACTCAGGCGATGCAGCTTCAAAACTATGACGAGGCATTGAAATATTTTTCAGAATTGACCCGGCAGGTTCCCCAGTTTGCTGAAGGATGGAACAAACGTGCGACCGTACTTTTCCTGATGGGACGTTTCCATGAATCCTCAGTGGATGTGGAACGAACCCTTCAGCTTGAGCCCAGGCACTTTGGGGCCCTCTCTGGAAAAGGCCTGATCCTGATGAACCTCAAAGACTGGTCTGGAGCAATCGAGGCCTTTCAACAAGGATTGCAGATCCATCCTTTCATGCCATCGACAAAGAAGCATTTAAAATTTGTAATCGAAAAACACAAAGAATCCATGATTTGAAATTTAAATTATGGCGAAGGTCTGAAACTGGAAAGGTTTTGCTGAAGGGGGTACATAGGTCTTCCCAATCGTGTATAGGGAAGGTCATGAAAATCCTGAGAGAAGAGTCCTGAAGCATCTACGTTGAAGATGGAACCAGCAATTGGTTCAAAACCGCTACGAAAATGACCCGTGGATTTTAATCCAAGGTATTTCATTTTTGAGCAGTCCAGACCTAATTGACGCGTAAATGCAAGGTCTACAGGTTGTTGTTTATGACTAATCAAAATGATGGAAACACCTTTATGACGAATCCATGCAGAAGGACCTAATGATTCTTCAACCCCTTCCCACATGGGGCCATCATATACAAAATGACCATCTGAGAGTGCTATGATCTCAGCATCCACAAAAACAGGTGGGCCACATTTAACATGGGATATTCCACCAATCGTTCTTTTAAGTTTCCCTCCTATTCCAATTTCATGAGCTTGACCTGCCCCCTTAAAGTGGTCCAAGTTGAATGTTAGTTTATCATACTTATTTCATTGAATTGCAACAATGATTCAGGAGCAGGAGGGTTCCAATTCAAAG
>Ga0208639_1000981_pt1 | contig 19818 bp, 11 predicted proteins | sample ETNtaG_33_FD_185772 | JGI IMG/M metagenome (GOLD analysis project Ga0208639, IMG submission 185772) | Marine microbial and viral communities from oxygen minimum zone, Eastern Pacific Ocean - ETNP201310SV76 (SPAdes) (version 2) | ecosystem: Environmental > Aquatic > Marine > Oceanic ...
CTCTTCTTCGGCAATATCATCAATATCAGAATCTGTTTTTTGTTCTTCTTTTTCTTCATTTTCAGTGCCAAGTGCACTTTCTTTGCCACCTAACAAAAGAACACCAACTAAGAACAGAGCAATCACTCCTGAACCCGCTGCAACCCAAAGTAACCATTCGCGAGGTGGTTCATCTTCATTTTCGGCATCCAACTCTTGTTCATCTTCATCAATTCCGTACTCGTAACCACCTACGGGGGGTGAATCACCATCACTTGGATGCTCATCAGGCTGGACGATGATGGTGCCATTGTTAACTACCCCATTGGATAAAATGTCCTGATAATTGTAGGTCCCTGGCCCCCAAGTTCCATTGAATGGAATTTCATATGTCACTCTGCAATCTGGATCGGTTTGATTCCCGAATTCATCTTTTTCACATTCATAAGATAGGTTGCCTGAATCCCAATCTAGAGTTCCATTGTAGAGTCCATCTCCGTCTTCATCGTAGACAATTCGATGGGTAATATTCTCTGTGGAATCTACATTGTACCACCAAACTGAATCGTTGAAAACGAGTTGTGGTGTGTTAGGAGTTAGTTGGTTAGCCTTGGCTAGTATTGTGAAGGTTCCAGCATCATGGGCAACTGCTGAAGCAGGAAGAAACGCTGTGAAAGCAAGGAGTATTGCGGCAAACCACGCGACCACACCGACTTTCGCCACGAATTGTTTGGCGTTGCCCACCCATAAATAAAAGGTGACAGCACAGGTCGAGCGTTCTATGGATAACAAGGTGGTTGCAGCCGCCGCTTTATTGGACAAGAAGGTGGTTGCTGCAGCAGCCATCCTAGCCTTGGGGATATTTTCTGCAAGTCTCTATGCTCTGACAACTTCTCTAATTGACAACAACGGGGGTGAAGATGCATGGGTGATGATAGACCCTCTAATCCAAGATGAGGAACATGATCATCGCAATTCAACTCAGCATGATTTCGGCACTCCGAACATCGATTTTGTAAATTATAATCCATTAACAATGCCTGGTAATGCAGAGGTCCAGGTGGCAGATTCACCTGATGGTCATACGTATGCATATCAAGCAGGTTGGAAAGAAATGCACATCACAGATGTTACTGACCCCTACAATACTTCAGTTGCGGGTGTTTACAATGACCCGTACACTCAGGTATTAGATGTCAAGTACCTTGAATACAATGGGCGAGAGTATGTCATTCTTCAGAACCAATTGGTTGACCCGGGAAACTCTGACCCCAATGTCGGAGAGTGGGAAGATCCTGCTCAGGTGAGTGTTACTTTAGTTGATGTAACTAACAAGGCAGACCCTGAATACATTGATTCTTGGTATGATGTTGACCATCCTTCTGGGCCGCACAATCTCTACACACACATGATTGATGGAGAATGGTACATCTTTGTAGCCAATCCCGACTACGATCAATGTGATGTAGGAACTGGTGATGCTTGCGGAGGCGTAACCATTGCTCACCTCAATTTCGCCGCCTATGGTGACTTACCGCGCATTGTCAAGGTGGGCGAAGCAGAAGTCAGTTGGGAGACTACTAACGGTGGTTGGATTTACATTCATGACATGACTGTTCAAACTTGGCCAGGAGAAGATACAAACGACCCAAGGTTTGGTCATACCTACGTTTATGGAGCATATTGGGAAGCGGGTTTGAGAATTTTTGATGTTACTGACGTACCTCATCCACAGCATAATCTCGCTGAATATCTCTGGCATGGTTCTCTATGCCGCGCTTCGGGGGGCAGTCAAGCAGGATGTCTATGGCGAGCACCTGAAGTTGGACTTTGGATGAATTTCTCTGATTTGAATGATGATGGAGAACCAGATGCAGGGTGGTCAAGCAATGAAAATGGTGGCAGAGCTTCTTACATTCACTATGCTGAACCATTTGACAAAATGGTTGATGCAAGCCACCTTGGCTATCCTTCAGGAAAGATGCATCTCACATTCCTTGCTACTGAAGTTCTTGAGACTACGGTTGGAGTTGGTTTGGGCTATCTCATAGATACAACACCTTACGAGATGATTAATGGGAAATTAACTTTCAAACCTAAGGTGATTCATGACTGGGAAATTCCCTTTGCAGAGGAGCATTTCATCCCAGGTGGGGAAGAATGGTTGCTATTCAGCCCACACAACGCGGATTTAGAAATATTTCAGACCGGGATTCAAGGAAAGCCTGACACTAGTCTTGGAGGTGCTTGGGACGGTAGAATATACCTATCTCATTATCACAGCGGCGTTTGGGTAATTGATGTAGAGACGCTGATGCAGGCGGGATTGGCAGATCACAACAAGACAGATGTTTACTTCGATTCAACGGTAGCATACTATCTACCGCATGGGGCAGATGGAACTCCTCTAGAATCACAGTATTACGACTTCGGTTGGGTGCCATTCCTATGGGCCGCTGAATATCATAAGGGCTACATTTACACCTCTTGCATAACTTCTGGCCTCTACATTATGCAGTTAGATATTGACAAACCATACGAAGGACAAATTAGTACTCAAAATACTTGAGCAACTCATTTTTTGTTTGTGAATTGAGATTTCGTTTGTGCGTAAGCGTCATCAATGGATTGAGTGAGCGGTTGATGCGCCCGTAGGGCGAGTGGGGTTATTTGATGCGGAGAATGATGTTTGATGATGAATCTGCAGCCACTCAAGAGCAGATGATTGTTTACGCTCTTGTTGGCTTAGTTTCATTGAGCCTTCTTTCATCTGCTGCTTGGTTTGCTTTTAGCTTTGGAAATGATGATACATCTGAAGATCCGATGGAAAATTGGGTTGATCCGGTTACAGAAATTGAGGATGATAATCACAGTCATACTGACTTAATGGCACACAGATTGAAGACTGACAATATGCAACTGATTGATTATCATAATCTCAATTGTGACGGTAATGAAAAGCCTCCAACTGAATTAGACAATATTGCTGGACGTCCTTGTTTTCCCGAATATAAGAACACAGGGCCAACACCAGGTGATAATTCAGAAATTGCCATTCAAGGAAATTTCTTGGATGATTGTGTAATCTATGGTGATGGCACTGGTGGATGTTATGCTTATGTTTCATCATACAATCAGTTTGAGATTCTTGATATCTCAAGACCCAACAACATCACATTATTGTCGACTTACTACGCTGAAGTAGCCCGAATAATTGACATCAAGGTGACACCAGACAATAACTGGGTACTAATCAATCACGAATTGACCAATAGTGAATTAGATCCTATTCCAAATGACGATGATGCTAACAGTGGTACTAATCGACTAGACGTTGTCTATGTGGGGAATAAATTGGAGCCTGTAAAAGTTGCAGAATGGAATAATCCTCCCGCAGGATTCCATAACCAAGATGTCCATGTATACTGTGATTGGGAGCCTGCAAACCCTATGTGGTCAGATGAGGAGTGTCATCTCTTCTTGTTCGGTGCTGACCCTTATCCCGAAATGATGGAAGGTAGTTCAGGGACTTACTACAAAGGGACTCAAATTTTCTATGTACCACTTGGCTTAGAGTCGTGGCTTCCAACTCAGAGTGATGAGCAGCAAAATCAAAGTCGTGAGATTGTTAGATGGGGTGGCTATTCTCCAGAAATTGATACCACCTGTGGTGGAGCAATTTTCAATCACGACAATGTATACGCAGTACATCCAATTACTGGCCAAAAACTTCTCTATATTTCTTATTGGGGAGCTGGCTTGAGAATCGTTGATGTCACTAATCCACCTGATGTCCCTGATCCAGAAGGTGTATCATGGCCACAGAACAATGAGGTTGGCCGCTGGCTAGGTTGTCCAACAGCCGATGACGGCTGGTATGGTCCTGATGGTGGCGGCCACGCCGACATGTCGGCAGAAGAGTGGCTTGATGCCAATCAAGGAAATGACAACATTCACTACGCTGTGCCATACGACCACCTCATTTGCAATGGAATAAGCGAATATGTCCCAGAGGCAACTTGGCCAGCATCTTGTGGTACTGGGCCAGATGATGAAACACATGGTGTCAATTGGAGACATTATACTCTCATCGCACCCGAATATGGTTCTAACTCTAATCATACTGGATATGTATGGACAATTGATACAACAGACCCGGCCAAACCTTTCCTTGTAAGTAAGTGGAAATTACCCGGTGAAGGAACTTTAGCAAATGGCTCAAAACATCCACAGCACTACATACCTGGGGGGTATATCTTCAGCCCACATAATGGTGATACGGGGCTAAATGGTATGGTTTACTGGGCACATTATCATGCTGGAACTTGGGTTACTGACCATGGTCATATCTGGGAAGATCTTGTTTGGGAAGATGGAGTACCTGCTCCAGAATTTGGATTCAAGGCTATCAAGGAGTTAGCAGAGACTCGCACAATGGGGTATTACATTCCCGCGGGTCCAACTTGGATTGATGATCCTACAAACACGCTTGAGTATGACATGGCAGATTGTTGGGCATCCTGTGTGATTCCATTTGATTGGGGTCTACAATATGACCCCCGCGGATACATATTAATTTCTGAGATGGTTAGTGGAATCTATGTTGTGCAAATGGAATCTGATAAAGATGCAAGATATCCATACCCACCGCTTTATCCCTCTGAGTGAATGAAATGTCTCGCATTATAACGGCGCTGCTTCTTGCTAGTACTCTAATAATGGCTGGTTGTTTAGGGGGAGATACTCCAATTCCAGATGATTTCAATGGTGATGATATCTATCCATTTGTGGAAGTTAATTCATTTGAATTACTAAATCAAGATGATATCACTGTCAATAGTTCAGTTTACGAAGATAAAGTGTTGATTGTAATTTTCATGTTCACCCGTTGTCCTGATGTCTGCCCAATAGTTTCATCTAATGTCAAATGGCTTTATTCACAACTAAGTGATGAAGAACAGGAACAAGTAGAAGTCATCTCGATTACTGTTGACCCATGGGAAGATGACTCCGAATTACTAACACTGTATCGCGAATACATGGCACTAGATTGGGATCATTTTACGGGTGAATTAGAACAATTAGAGCCTGTCTGGGGCAACTTTGGAGTTGGCCTAAAAACAGTATCTAGTGAGGAATATGGGGCTAATTATAGCAATTCATCAGATAGTGAGGACACTAGTGGCCGTCATCACCCCGAACTTGATTATTTAGTGGACCATTCTACTGGTACCATATTGGTTGACAAAGATGGATTTCAGAGAGTATGGTGGGGCGATACTGAATGGGTACCCGAACTTGCACTACAAGATGTAAAGAAATTAGTTGAAGATAGTTAATTTAGCACTTGTATACGAACATGTTCGCTTGGTATATTAGTCATAGTGATTGATAAACTAATTTTTCTTCGCTAACACCATGGATAGTAAAACAGCCATCATGAGTGCTTTGTTAGTTGGGTTGTTAATCAGTTCAAGTTTAGCTGTATTTTTTGCAGTAGATAATCCCGATTCTAATCTACAATGTGAAGGTGAAGGGGAAACTTGGGGGCCTGGGATAGGGCCACCTCCAGAAGGTTGTGAGGAAGGAAATCCTCCTGAAGATGGCTCACAAAACAATGATGGCGAGACATCAACCGATGACAGAACACCCACGCTTTTTGTTGGGGGAACTAATTTCTCTTGGGGTGAACCGGTATTATTGAGTGGCTGGGTTGTAGATGAATTTCCTAGTTCAACAACAATTACTGCATCTGTTTACAGTGCTGATTCTCTAAGCACGCCTTCGCTAGTAAAATCTTCATCATCTAATGAAGAAGGAGTTTGGGAAATATTGCTACCGTATGATACACCTGGCACATGGGCTGTTCAATTTGTGGCTACAGATGAAGCAAATCAATCCAGTGAAACTAAGATTGTAAATGTCAATCTAAATTTTCCTATTGAGGAGATGGTGCTTGTTACTTTGCGATATCAAGCCCCTCAAGATAACGATACAACAGGTTTGATTATGGGTGATTTAGTTCATTTATTTCCCTCATCGTGCGCAGTAGAATATTGGCCAGAAGGGCAATCAACAATTGATGGTTTTGTTAATGGAAGTGATGGTACATTCCAAATCCCAGTTGATATTACAACTGTAGCTAAGCAAGGGGATTTTTGGGTTACTTGTGGACTTTATGATGTAAAAACAAGAAATATCTCATATCAATTGCCAATTCCAGATGAGCCTTCAGAAGATACAATTTCAGACCAAGATAGTGATGGGATTGTTGACGCAGATGATATCTGTCCTGATACACCAAATGATCAACCAGTTTGGCCAAATGGCTGTGCAGACTCTCAACTTGATAGTGATGGAGATGGAATTACAGATGACAAGGACTTGTGCCCTAACACTTATTCTGGAGAAATAGTTGATACTGATGGCTGCTCTGACACACAGAAGGATGCTGATGGAGATGGTATTTCTGATGCGGGTGATCAATGTGCAAACACGCCTGCACAAGAGGTGGCTGATGCCAATGGGTGTTCAGATTCACAGAAAGACCAAGATGGAGATGGAGTCCAAGATTCGCTTGACCAATGCCCAAACACACTTCCAGGCACCACTGTAGATGCTAACGGCTGTGAGATAACTTGGGTACCACAAGATTCGTGGCTTTGCCAAAATGGCCAGGGTCCTTGGGTCAAGGACTTCAATTCTGAAGAGGGTTACAATGCTAACACAAATGGGGCAAGTAGTGCAGGGGCAAGCAATGACAATGTTGGACCTTGGTTCCAATGTGAAGTCACAGTAAATACACAGAACGGTGAGATGGTTGTTGATGCTAATGGAATTCCTAATCATGATTTTGTGTCAACAATGGGTTGCTGTGTGGATGAAGTGGATTTAGAATGGCACATCCCATTAAATCCTGTCAATGACACTAATGGTGGACATAATACAGCTAATTGCCCTGCTTCTGCAGGACGCTGGGAATGCGCCCCTGACAGGGGTCCGGTTGCAGTTTCAGTCAATGGTGCTCCAATTTATGGTGTTGAAGAAGGACCTGGAGGGGATGCAATTGCTTTGAATTTCAAATACTTCGTAGAAGATAGGCAACCCATTTTCTTAGGGTACTGTACTGCACATTCAGCAGGAAATAATTACCATTACCATTATGATGCCCAGTGTTCAACATGGACTCCTGGGGTTGGTGAAACAATTTCTGATTATGATTGGACAAAATTGGACAGTACCCAACATAGTCCAATTATTGCTTGGTCATTTGATGGATATCCAATTTACGGAATGTATGGTAATGATGGTAATGGTGGCATTAAGGCAATAACTTCTTCATATGAAATTGATAGAACTGAAGAGGGTGGCGATCAAGGTTACAATGGAATTGATGATTGGAATTTTGTTGCTAATATGGGTGATTTAGACGAATGCAACGGTCGTTTTGGACCGACCCCTGAATACCCAAATGGCATTTACCATTACGTGAGCACACCTCTATCTGGTTCTACTAAACTAGTAACTGATACTGATGGTAATCAGGTGCCGATGATTGGGATGCCATATTTCCTATTATGCTACCATGGAGTGGCTGATTTGGATGCTCAACCCTCTGGCGGGCAAGGGGGCGGAGGTGGTGGGCCACCACCGGGTGCAAATGGAAGATCTTACGAGTACAATACTGATGCATTGTTTTTGTCAGAGCCTGTACGCATTGAGTCAGAAAATAGTGAAACAATTCCAATTTGGTTAGATTTCAGCGTCACTATGGTTTTGCTTGCAATCTTATTTGGTGTAGGGAGCATCTTGACTGGGCGCCGTGATTATAATACTGGCTGATTACTTAACCATTCTAAATCTGAAATGTATAGTTGACGAATGTCATCAAGTCCAAGCACTAACATGGCCAATCTCTCTAGACCCATACCCCATGCGCACACGGGCCATTTAGCTCCTAAAGGTTCAGTCACTTCAGGGCGGAAAATTCCAGCCCCTCCTAACTCTAGCCATTTGCCTCTCCATTTGACTTCAATTTCTAGAGATGGTTCGGTATATGGGAAGTAAGCGGGACGAACTCGAACTTCAGGGTAGCCCATTTTGGCATAGAACTCTTTGAGTGTGGTCACTAACATTGGTAAACTTGCATGAGGCTCCATTATGATGCCTTCAATTTGGTGGAACTCAGGTAGGTGGGTTCGGTCAATGCTTTCTTTGCGGAAGACTCTGCCAATTCCAAAGACACGGCAAGGCGTCTCTGGATTTTCCGCAACATGCTTTACAGTGTTCACGGTGGTATGGGTTCTTAGCATGCCTTTTTGTGAGATTTCTGCTGAAAATCCTCCACCCCAACCACTACTTCCAGTTTGGCCCCCATTCTCGTGAACTTGTGACCACTGTTCGGTCATCTCATTTGGAATGTGTATTGATTCTGGGTTGTCAAGGTAGAAGGTGTCTTGCATTTCTCTTGCGGGGTGATCTTGTGGAATGAATAGTGCATCCATGTTCCAACCCGCTGTTGTTACGTAATCCCCTTCAATTTCAGTGAACCCCATCTCAAGGAATATTGCGCGGATACGCTCGATTAAAGCCTGCATTGGGTGTGATTTCCCTACTGGTGGAGTAGATGCTTCTCTAGTGACATCGTATGGCTTGAAGTCAGCCCCTCGCCATTCATCTCCTTGCAATAACTCAGGGGTGATATCTGCGATTAGTAAGTGCTCTTCTAGGTCTTCTGTTTTGACAGAGTTGCCTTGAGGCGTGAGTTGCCAAGTTCTTACGACTTCTTCACTAGATGTGATGATGCCTTTTCGCCTTGCAAAATAATCTACTTGGCCAACATCTAGAACACTCTCTAGTGCGCCGTTTTCACCTGTATCTGACAATGAAGAAATGAACTGTTTTCGCATCTCTAGTGTTGCTTCGATTGCACCAGTTGCTGATGGTACCTCAAATTGGCCTCCAATCAGTTGAATTCCTAGGTCTTTGAGTAGTCCGATTCCAGCTCCGGCTTCTCGATTTTCAATAATGCTGGAAGATTGCAAATCTTGCATTCCTACTTTTTCTTCTTGGGTTGAAAGCCAATTCCAAATTCGCTGTTCTAGAAGACCATTTTCAGCGGCAGCATGGCCTTCAGCCGCTAGTCGCCAAATCTTGCTACGCTGCTCTGTTTGAGTAACGAGTCCTGCTTCGGTAAGGGTTCCACCCGCTCCAGCAACGTGAGCTTGGTCATCCCATTCGCACGCAGTTAGCAGTTCGCTTAGTTGCCAGATTTTTTCTGTCTCTGAGCGCATAACTTTGAGCATTCTACGCTCATTGTTGCTCAACTCCATGCAATCGCTCCAACCTTCTCGACCTATCTCTATGTCTTGAAGCAATTGGAGAAGGTGTGAGTAATAGTCACTCTTCTTCATCATCTAGTGGTTTGTCCCAGAGCATAGTATCACAACCTAAGCAGATGAAGGTTTGAGGGCGTAGCCCATCTACCCAAGTCAGTTCTCCACATTTGCCACATAATACACTTGTTCGAACAGGCTCGTCAATAGTGGTATCAATTCGATACATGACGCTCCCCTCTGCCCCTTCAGGAAGTTCTCCGACTTCTGGAGTCCAATCACGAATTTCTTTTTCGCTCATTGGTTTTGGTTCTTCAATTCGAACAAATGCTAGTAGAAACATTACTGCGCCTGCTAAGCCGATGGGCGCTCCAATTGCAATATATCCAGGGTCGGCAAAAATTATCCCAGATGAAAAAATGATGCATAGCCATGATGCAATGAAGAGATTGTTGCGTATATTGCTCACTAAATAGCCACCTCAAGAGGAAAGAGTATGCCACGATTCTATGAGGATTTCTGCTGCTCGAATAACATCACTGCTTCCAATTGAACAGAGACCTATTCGCACCCCTCCTTTGAGTGGTACTACATAGAGGTGAGATTCAGCAGCTTTCTCTGCCATAGATAGCGGGTCATCACATGGGATGAAGGCAAAATAGCCATCATCAGATGGCATCAATGGAATTTCAGATTGAGCCATTCTTTCGTTAAAAATTTCTCTTCTTGCAGTAAGCATTTCCTTCAATCGGCTTTTTTCTAAGCCCCAATCACTTGCCAATGCCTCGTCATTATGGATTGTGACTAATGTTGATTGAGGTAGGCGCGGGGCTAGAGACCATGTGCCGCGCCCAGTTACTGCACAAATCTCTCCAAGTCTAGCAACATAATCTTCCGATGGGTGTAAGAACACAATTGCTCCACATCTCATCCCATAAATCGTGTGAGATTTTGAAGCGGAAAAGCCCCAACAAATTAGCAAATTCTCGGGCCAATCTGCCCATGAGAATTTATTATGTATGGTTTCAGACCAACCATAGGGTTCATCGGCATAAATAGCATAAGCGGTATCGAGGAACAGTGTGACTCCCTTATTGGGGTTTTTTGTAGCACAGTTGATGAAGGCGTCTAGAACAAGTTCGCGCCCTTCAGCATCCAATGATAAGCCGGTTGGATTGTGAGCAGGGTCATTTAGCCATGCAAGAACTCTTTCTTGGCTTGATGCAACATCCCCTAATTTCTCTTCTAAGGCATTGAGATCAACTTTTGGATGGTCGCTATCGCCTGTAGGTAGGATGGGCCATTCGGTGATAGGTAGTCCACATTCTGTTGCTAGTGTATCATATGGAGACCATCTTCGGGAGCGAAGGAGAATTGAATCACCAACTGCTAACATACATCTTGCTGAGAGATAGAGGGCACCGGTGCCTCCAGGAGTGGCTACGGCGTTGCTATGTAGGCCTATGTCGCGAAGGCTTGCTAGTCGAGGCCCAATTGCAAGTTCTGCTGCGAGTTTCTTGAATTGAGGTAGGCCAGGGAGTGGGGCGTAGGCTGAAAGGTCAACATCTGATTGATTACGAATTGTATCCATCACCACTTTATTGACTGCTAATGAACCATCATTTTCTAACAAACTTCCAACGGTTCCATTGATGGCTGGTTCCCCTAGTGCTTTTGCTTGCTGGTAGCGCCCATACCATGAGAAAATGACATCAGAACCCGTTTTTAATAGGCTTTCAGGTGGCAAAAAAGTTTTCTCAAGATGGCTCAAATCCACAGAAATCACACCGACGACAAAAGTGGTCGCCGTACAGTCCAATGAGCCGGCAGTAATCAAACCATTCGCTAAATGGGTTAGGTAAAAGAAAACCTTTCTCTAAAGAGAAAGATTCACTATCAACCTCACACCTCGTTAACAAGGGAAGGGGTCCAATGAAGAGGTGCGCAACGGTCCTGATACTTCTCATGCTAATGTCATCTTTAGCCGCTTTCACTACAATCCCTTACCAAGGGGAAGGGCCTTTGGAGGGCGGCATTACAATGGATTCAGCATCATTAAATTCTCCAGAAATAGTTACTATCTCAAATTATCCTACATCTATTTCTAATTCCTTCAAATTAGATATTCCAGAAGATGAGGCGATACGAAATATTAGCCTTGAATTAGCTCCTTCTGTGGTTTCTCGCAGCGACGGTCATTCATTCACTCAATCTAGTGATTTCAATCAAACAGGGGCAACTTCCCAAGGAATTGACTACAATACTTCAGGATTGCAGGTATCTGCGATTGATGAGTACTGGTCCTTTGAAGGTACAAACGCACTACCTTCGGGATGGTCCTCAAGCAATACTAACTATGGTCTAATCAATACAATGACTTGCGGTACCAATGGTTCTAGCAGTCGTTCCTTGACACTCCGCCATGGGACTGTTTCCGTTACCTCAAACACCATTGATCTTTCTTCGCTAACACAAGGAATAATGTCCCTATGGATGACTGAGGGGCGTTCAGGATGTGGTGAAGATCCTGATTCAAGTGAGCACCTCTATGTGGAATACAAGCGTTCAACAGGAAGTTGGGGTCAAATTACCTATTACAATGCAGGGCTAGGATACCCAGGATACACTAATGTGAATTCCCAATTCAATCTCCCAAATGATGCCTTTCATTCAAACTTCCAGTTTAGATTCCGTCTGCCATTCGGTTCAGGTACCTGTTGCGATTGGTGGTTCGTTGACGATGTTAGGCTAACAAAACCAGGAGGCCAAGGGAATTGGACATCACCTGCCTTTGGACCTAGCGCTTCTAATCCCACTTACCGCTCACTTCCAGGTCCATATGGGATTATGAGTATCGATTCTGATACCTCATCAAATGCCATCACATGGTCCGTTATCGATGCTTCAAACGGTACTACTCTTGATGGATATGACCAACGTTCAGGCACTTGGGCAGATTTGGGTGGAATTGATTGGGTAAAACACCCAGCAATTCGTTTGAAAGTGGGCCTGTCGGCACAAGGTACGGGTTCTGTATCCAAGATTAATGGCATTCATATTCAAGGTAAATATGTTAATTCCTTTGATGTAAATCCAACAGATTGGAGTCTTTCTTCTTGTAGTTGGGATGGAGATAGCATCACAGGATCAGGATATGCCTACTCTCCGACTTTAAATTCGCGCCTGCCAATTAGTAAGGTTACAGCAGCGATTACATTCACGGGTGGCGGCTATTTGGAAGCCACGACAGATGGCTCGGCATGGTTTGCATTGAGTAACAATGGCCCTACCAATTTGGATGATTGGACCACTCAAATTCAATTCCGATGGAATGGGCAGAGTTCAAGTTTCGATTTGCAGAAGTTTGATGTCGAACTTCATGGAGCAGGCTTACCCTCCTCTCCAGCCATAGATTTGTTGAGCAGTAGCCGGAATGAATGGAGCATTGTAAACCAATCAATAGGTACTTGGGGTTGGCAGGATGTTCTTGAAAATGGCAATCGTTCGATTGATTTGAATTTCCAAAACCAAGAGACAGTTCCTCTTTGGATTCCAAAAGATTCAGATGGTCACTTCCTGTTTGAAGTAAGCCCTGAATTAACTAATGGAGTATCAAACTTGGATATTGAACTGTTGATAGATGGAAACACGATTTCATCATGGAATTATGGCACAGGTTTTGATTCTCAAACTTTCCAGGTAGAAGCAAATGAGCGTTCAAATTTTGTAGCAAATGTGGTTTCAGCACAGACAGTATGGGGCAATTTCGATGTTGAATATATTCGCGCTGAACTAGTTCTCGACGCGTCTGGTGGTAGTGCCCGCCTAGGAGGAATTGCCATTCCGCACTATCCAACTACATCTGTTCATTTTGAGCCGGAATCTGATTTCGTTTTGAATCTAAACAATATTGTGAGCAGTATGACGGCAACTAATGGCTTGGTTACAGTCCCTATTGCCATGGGTTGGGATTTTCCTGCTGCGATGTCAGTTACTCTAACTGAGTTGAATACAGGCTTAGCAACCCAAATTGAATTAGAATCTGCATCCAATCTTTCCAGTACTTTATCTCCATCATGGCAATGGTTTGAATTAGGCCATAATCTATCTGTTGAAGAGGGTGAATTGGCAGCACTTCGCTACGATCTTGTTGGTGACAATAATGCTGTTACTTACACGGTTTGGCTTGGAGCCTCCCCCTTACCTCCAGACTTGCTTGAAGGCGATACAAATGCCATCATCATCCCAGAGAATTTCACTACTGGTGCATATACTACTGAACCGGGAGCTAGTGGGCCTGGGATATGTTGTGAATTACATCCCAATTTCAAATTCTCATTGAACTCTTCTTGGGAGGACGAGGAGTTACTGTCATTCACGCTGCGTGGTGTGATGAAAGATGGGCTAATCTCATTACCATGGGTTCACTTGTTTGGGCCGGGTCCATCTCAAGGTGTAGAGAATGATTTGTTGATTTCTGAATGGCGCGTATTCAATGATCGCTCACTTGTGATTCCACCCAGTACATCATATCTGAAATCTGATTCTAATATTTCAGTAGAAGTTGATATCCAGTTTGAGGGGTTAGAGTCTATGTTTGGGCCACGTAGTAACGATGTCGAAGTCAGATTACTGGAGAATGGAGTGGTCAATATGCAGACAACCCAGTTGAACCAGGGTAGAGCCATATTCAACACTCGCACGCCTATTGCAACAGGAATAGTAGATTATTCAATAGAACTTTCATTGCTCAGTGGCGGGAGCGATGTGACTTCCATTAGCTTAAATCGTTCATTTGAAATAGATTCTGTTTCTCCTCAGGTAATCAATCAGAGTGTTGCTTCTCACGACCACCTTGAACCATCACTTGCACAAACCCTCACCTTTGAGATATCAGATCAACCAGTCCTACCAACAGAAGTGACTCTGATGCTTTGGCGGCAGTGGCAGGAAGATAGCGATGGTGATGGTGAAATTGATGCAGATGAATTCCTCCCGCAGGAATTGAATTTACCCCTAAATCTATCTCATGAAAGAGGTAATTACTCTTTTACATTCGATGATACTTATGGTATTCAGGGAGATTTTGTTGCTGGCTACTTAGTTGGTTCTGATCCAGCAGGTAACAACATTGTTGGTGGTGGCAATGAACTAAATGATTCACATTTATTCATTTATCAGTTGATGACTGATGAGGCGCCACATATCACTAGAGAAGGCGCCATGTGGGGCGATGGTCCTAGGAATTGGCTACACCCTACTACAACATATTCTCTTGTAATTCCATTCACCGAGGATAATGGTTATTCAGATGTTGAAGAAGTGACCATCAACCTTGCTGGAAATTCAGCACAAGACCAACTCACAATAGTTTGGGATTCATTGGGCGAACATTGTTCCAAAACTAGCCCACATTTGCAGTTGGAAAGTTGCACTATTCAGGCAAAAGAGGGTAATCTTACTGCCTTCACTAATGAAATGCAAATTAATATTTCATTCAAACTCGATTGGAATCTTCCTGACGAGGGTGATTTGAGGAGGGAGCCAAATATAGAGGTCATTGATCGAGCAGGGCAAGGTGATTGGATTGCTTTACCCGAATTGAAGTGGCGCTTCTTGGCTGATCTAGAGGTGGTTTCTGATAGCATTATTGTTGATGTTGCCGAAGGCCATCGCTCTGCAGATGGTGCTTGGGTTGTGCCGGGGAGCAATATCACAATTTCTGGAAGGGTTGCTTTTTCACCAACAGGTGATGTGCCAGAGGAACAAATTAAGGTGAAAGTTCTGTTAGGTGAAGATAGTTTAACCGTGCGTACTAACGATGGCTGGTGGACTGCCACTCTAAGGACGGCAACTAATTCTGGCCCCCCTGAATTGCTCACGTTTGAATTGACTGAACTGCATGTACAAGCAAGAGATGTTACTGATTCAGGACTTGCTATGTTCTACATTACAGTGGACGATACTCCACCAATCCCTATCGAGGTAGTGGGTCCAAGAGTTTCCAATGAAATACACGTGTCGTCTTTGTCTTCATTGATGATTGAATTAAAAGTTCAAGAACTTGAACAATTAAATGTTGAAACATTAAGCATCAATTGGTTAGTGACACATGGCTCAAACCCACATGGTGATGAAGTTGCTAGAGGGGAAAGTGCAGTAACTTTGCCAGGCCATAATCCTGCGGGCTCTGCAATTCCAGTAAGAGGAACACTAGACTTACAATCAGCGATTCCTGCAGCAATGCTATCTGAGGAACTTTCCTTACATGTGTGGCTTACAGGCCAAGATATGGTTGGTCAGCAGATGGTTTCAGATATTCTATTCAATTCCGAAGGTAGTCCATTCGCCTCTTGGCAAATCCAGCAATTGCAAGCGATTCTTATAGTAGAGGATTCGGACCTAAATTACTCAAATAATGCCGAAATTTATCTTGGTGATACAATCATAGTTTCTGTAGCGGTACACAATATAGGAGAGGTGTATGGATATGCTAAACTAACTCTAGAGGAAGTAGATTCGGAAGGTGAAAGAAGAATAATCACTGAAGTTCCTACCACAGTGGGAGTAGAGTCATCCAAGTCAAGTGAGGGTCACATTGATTGGGTTCCAGAGAAATTAGGGCATTACCACATTGTTGTCACAATGGACGGGCAAGAGGTTGCAACAGGTCCAGTAGTAACTGTCAGTGAACCTGATTCTGAATCTGGAATTTTGGGAGATCTAAGTGCCAAAGGAATCACCAGCGAATGGCTGGGTATTTTGGGTGGATTGTTCATAATTTTGTCCTTGATTGTTGTCATTTCATTACGTCCTGGGGGCAATACCGAAAAAGAATGGTTTGATGAAAATGCAGACGTTCTTTCTGAAGTAGAGGGTGATTCGCAAACTTCTGATTCCGGTGCAGAAATGCAAGCTTATCTTCAGCATATGCAACAAGAAAATCATGGGCAACAACAGGTTACGCCAGAGCAATATGCTCAATGGCAGCAATACAGTGCAACTCAACAACAGCAGCAGATGACTGCGGAGCAGTATGAACAATGGCAACAATGGGCTGCTTGGCAACAAGCCCAACAGCAACAATATGCACAGCAACAACAAGGTTGGTCAGGATACCAGCAAGCGCAGTATGATTATGGTCAAAATCAATGATTTTGGAGCCAACGGAGAGATTTGAACTCCCGACCACCTGATTACAAATCAGGAGCACTACCAGCTATGCAACGTTGGCGCTAAGTCACCGGACTAGCCCATCAGTTTTGAATCTCACAGTCGATAACGCGCGCAAATGGTCAAGTGTAACACTCTTCTCGTACAACTCAATGGGCGCTATAGTGCTTGATGGGAAGGCGTGTGGCTTAGAGGTAGAAGCCGAAGTCAAAGCGAAGGTTTCGCACTTAGAAGCACAAGGAATTACTCCACACCTTGCTGTAGTTATCGTTGGAGATGACCCCGCAAGCCATGTTTATGTCGGGGCAAAAGAGAAAGCATGCGCAAGAGTAGGTGTTCGCAGTACTAGAATTGATTTACCTTCTGATGCAAATTTTGCTCAAGTGGCTGATGTTGTTAAGAATTTGAATAACGATGAGTCGGTTCATGGAATTCTCGTTCAATCACCACTCCCAGATGGGATGGATGAATTGGCGATTACCGACATGATTGATCCAGCTAAGGATGTAGATGGATTCCATCCAGTAAATCTTGGAAGATTGGTTCAAGGGAGGGTCGATGGACTAGTTCCTTGTACTCCTGCAGGTGTGGTACGACTTCTTGAGTGGGGAGGTGTTGAACTTTCGGGCAAGAGTGCCGTGGTGATTGGGCGTTCCCGAATTGTAGGAGTTCCCGTTTCGCTCCTTCTTGCCCGTAAGGGAGTTGATGCCACTGTTACTATCACTCATTCTAGAACTTCTGATTTGGCTGAAAATTGCAGAAATGCTGATATTTTGATTGCCGCAGTAGGTAGGGCTGAATTGGTGCAAGCAGATTGGGTGAAGCCTGGTGCTGCAGTTGTTGATGTGGGAGTTAACCGTGTAGATGATTCTAGCCGAGAGCGAGGCTATCGACTTGCAGGAGATGTCCATCCAGATGTGGTTGACGCTGCTGGTTGGCTGAGCCCAGTACCTGGTGGAGTTGGTCCTATGACTATCGCCATGCTGATGCTCAACACGGTAACTGCTGCTTCGAATCTCAAAAGTTGAACAGAGTCAATTATTCTAACTCTGTGTGGTGCTAGAATATCCCCATATCCATCAGAGCATCTTCACTAGCGTGTATTTTTGGCTCCCATCGTGGTGTCCAAACCAGATTAACGTGAACTGTATCCACTCCTTCGGTGGTAAGTGCTGCTCGATGTACTGAAGCCATTATTTCAGGTGCTACAGGGCAGCCTGGCGATGTTAGAGTTAAATCAACCTCAGCGTGTACACCTTCTTCACCTTCTTCAATTCGGACGTCATAGACGAGTCCTAACTCAACTAAGCTAATCTTTAGTTCAGGATCTTCAACAGGATGGATGGCAGTTAATACTGATTCCTTAGTAACAGTCATTTGAATCACAGCATCATATTGCGAGCATCCTTACGCACCTTAGTGAACATGTTTAGGAAACCATTAGCACGATTTGGAGTGAGAGTTTCTTGAAAGCCTAATTCTCTGGCAAATGTTGCAGGGAAATCTGCTACTTCTTCTGGAGTCAAACCATTGATTGCCTTCTGAGTAATTGCCATCAAGCCCTGTACAATCTGTGCATCGGCACCACCTAGCATTCGGAACCCTCCATCTTCATTCAATGAGCAAGAAACATGTGCTTCAGATTGGCAACCGTGAACTTTGTTTTCCTCATTCCAATCTTCAGATGGCAACAGTTCACATTCTTTAGCCCAGTCATAAAGAACCTCATAACGCTCCATTGCATCATCAATTTCTTGGAATTCTTCAATGATTTTCTGTAATTCCTCCGGCCAATTCCCGGCCCCCCATGAGTCACTAGAGCCCTCACTGGTACTTTTTGGGGTGGTGCGCGTTGGTACCTCGTTGATTAGGTTCTCAAGGCGGCTCCCAACATCTTCCGCTAATTCATTGATTACAGCATCATCTAACATTGCCAACATTTCTCTTGGCTCCATGACTGAAACCATGACATCATCACCTTCAACATGAATAGCAACATTGCATGGTAGCAATACACCAAGGTCGGGTCTTGCTTCAAGTCCGCGAGCGGCGTGCTTTGGCATACATGCGCCTAATATTAGGTAGGGGCGGTAAACCTCGCCCATTGATTGAAGGATATTTCCAGAAACGTCAATTTCACTGATGACTCCAAAGCCAGCCTCAGAAATCAGTTCTCTAACGATATCTACAGTCTCATCGAATCCAGTGTTACTCTTTGCATGCCGTTCAAATTGCATAGTGTTCACCTCGTTAATCTACCAACTACTCTTTCAAGGTGTGCAATGAAGGAGTCCGCTTCTTCTTGTGTATTGTAGAGGTAGAAGGAAGCACGGTTTGTCGCAATTATCCCAAGTTTTCTCATCAATGGTTGAGCGCAATGGTGGCCAGTGCGAACGGCAAATCCACCTAGGTCTAGGAAATGTGCTAAATCTTCAGCATGTATGCTTTCGTGAAGAAATGACACTACTCCAGAGCAGGAAGGGTCAGAGTGGTCACCATACACTTTGATTCCAGGTATCTTTGAGATTTCATTAGCAGTATGGGCGGCCAAATCATGGATATGTTTGTGCACCTCATGCATGTCAAATTGGGACAGCCATTCTATTGCAGCACCCCAGCCTATAGCCTCAGCAATTTTTGGGGTACCTGCCTCAAAACGGTACGGACCAGTCTGGAAAGTTGAATGATCAAGAAATACATCCTCAATCATATCTCCCCCGGCCATAAATGGTTGCATTTCATCCATTACCTCTGAAGTTACGATTAGGCTTCCAATTCCAGTAGGGCCACACATCTTGTGTCCACTTACTGCTACGAAATCAGCCCCTAAATCTGTAACATCTAGTCGCTCATGAGGGGACGCTTGAGCGCAATCAATGAGTACTCTAGCTCCTTTGCCGTGGTTTCCTCTTTCATGTGCCATTTTGATGATATCTTCAACAGGGTTTCTAGTGCCAAGGACGTTACTAGTGTGCACGCAACCAACAAATTTTGCCTCTTCAACAGAGGCTTCAAACTCGTCCATATTAAGACGGTAAGTTTCAGGGTCGACAGAGACAAAACGTATCTCGATCCCTCTTTCTTTAGCAATCAGTTGCCATGGGACAATATCAGCGTGGTGTTCCATTTCTGTGACTAGAACCACATCGCCTTTCTCTAAATTTGCTCTGCCCCAACCATGGACAACGAGATTGATGGCCTCCGTTGTGCCGCTAGTGTAGATTACTTGGTTTCGCTCTACATTGAACCATTCAGCAATCGTGTCACGAGATTTTTCGTAAGCAGCAGTAGCCTCACCGGCTAAAGTGTGTACTGCTCTATGGACATTGGA
>Ga0208639_1000982_pt1 | contig 19798 bp, 22 predicted proteins | sample ETNtaG_33_FD_185772 | JGI IMG/M metagenome (GOLD analysis project Ga0208639, IMG submission 185772) | Marine microbial and viral communities from oxygen minimum zone, Eastern Pacific Ocean - ETNP201310SV76 (SPAdes) (version 2) | ecosystem: Environmental > Aquatic > Marine > Oceanic ...
TTATAATATCATTAGTACTATTTAATTCAGAATAATATTTAGCATATGACCTTGTTCTAATTGTAGAAAATTTTGTTAAATCTTTTTCAATTACTTTAAACATATTATTTAATAAACCAAATTGTTGAAATATTATATTTCCTATAAATATAACTAAATGAAATTACATTCCATAATATCAAACTAATAGATGAAGCAATAGCAGCGCCATTAATACTATATATTGGAATTAATACTATATTAAGTATGATATTTACACAAGTAGCAAAAATCATTATATTTTTAAAAATATTTTGTTTTTCTGTCATCATCAATATATATCCTACTGAACCACACAATATATTTATAAATTGACCAGCAATTAATATATGTAGTGTTTTATTTGCCATAGTAAATTCAAATCCAAAATAACCTAATATAAATTCTGAAAAACAAACAATTAAAATTAAAATTGGAATTGTTATAAAAAATATAATTTTAGAAGATTTTTTAATAAGATCTCTTAAATCATCCATCTTATCTAATGAATATAATTTTGAAAATTCTGATGCAACAATACTATTAATTGAAAATAATATTACACTTGAAAATAATGATATCTTCATTATAACACTATATATTCCTACCGTATTTGATGTTTCAAAATAACCTAAAATGATTATATCTATCCATTGAATTAATAAAAGCATTGAATTAGATATAAGTACTGGAAAGGAATATTTAATAACATCATTTAAATTAGAGTTAATATTAGAAAAATATTTAAAGAACTTAATTTCTTTAAGCCAAAAAGTAAAACTTAAAAAAGATACAATACATACAGATATAGCATAAGCTTTAATGGGAATTAATATATTACTACTATCACCATAAATATATATAAATAAAATTGTAAAAATTGGGATTAGAACATATCTAAAAGCAGTAAATAAGCTATATTCCCCTATACCTCTTAGAGACTCAGAATTAATATTAATAAAAGACATTGGCAAGATAGATAATGATATAAAGAACAATGAATGATTTAATAAATTTTTATTAAAAAAAACTGATAACTCACCTTTAATAAAGAAAATAATAATACTTATAAAAATAGAGGACACTATAACAAATTTTAATACACTAAAATAGAATGAATTTAATTTACTATAATCATTATTACTGAAATATTGAGAGCTATATTTAAGTGATACAGTATCAGTCCCAAAAACTGAAAACATAACCACTATCATTAATATAGTTTGCGATAAAGCAAATATGCCCATACCTTGAGCGCCATAAATATTTGTAATCAAATACATTAAGAAAAACCCTGAAATAATTGAAACTATTCTTAAAGCAAAAACTCTAGAAGATTTATTTAAGATATCCTTTATAGATTTATTTTTCATTCTTAAAATTCTTATTAATTATTTTTTTGAAATTATCAATAAAACTCTGATCTGAAAAACCTAAGATAGTTTTTCTCAAGTTATCTGAATTAAACTTATCTTTATTTTCCTCAAATTTAACTAAGGCGCCATTTAGAGAATTACTTGTTTGTTTATTAAAAAATATAGCATTTTCATTTTCTTTAAGATAATCAAGTACTCCTCCATCTTTAAATGCAATGACAGGTGTACCACTAGCTAATGATTCAAGAGGAGTAATACCAAAATCCTCAATACCAGGAAAAATTAACGCCTGAGCATTAGATAGATAGCTTGTTTTTTGCATATCACTAACATTATCTAAAAATCTTATATTTTTTTTTGATATTCTTTTAAACTTATTTAATAAACTTCCTGAGCCAACAATATATAATTCTTTTTTATTTTTATTAAATGCTTCAATTGCAATATCAATCCTTTTATAGCTAACAAGTTCTGATAAAACAATATAATATGATTTTTTACTTTTACTGATAGAAAATTCATCAAGATTAATAGTAGGATTAATTATAATTGAATTTCTATTCCAATATTTTTTTATTCTATTAGATACAAATTCTGAATTTGAAATAATTAAATCAATTCTTTGAGAGGTTTTATAATCCCATTTTTTTAGGTAATCAAAAAATAAATTGATTATTTTTTTGAATAAAAAATTATACTTTTTTAAATATTCATTTCTCATATCATATAAATACCTCATTGGGGTATGGCAGTAGCAAACATGGTATGAATTTTTATTTTTTATAATGCCTTTAGAAGGACCAGATTCACAACTAATAATTAAATCATATTTTTTTAAATCTAATTTTTTAAGTGCATATGGCATTAATAACAAATAATATTTATATAGATATCTTGAAAACGGAAGCTTATTTATAAATGTAGTTCTAATATTATGAGAAGTAATTATTTTTGAAATATTATTTTCATTATACACATGTGTAAATATATCTGCATTAGGATATGCTCTGCATATATTTTCCAATACTTTTTCTCCTCCTCTCATTTTGACTAGCCAATAATGTACAATAGCAATTTTCAAATTAGCTAGAATTATGAGATGAGCTGTTTTAAATAAAGGGCATCATCAACTGATGATTTATTAATAATTTCTTCAAGTTGATTTTTATCAATATACTTATACTTATAGGCTATTTCCTCTAAACAGGAAACTCTTTTTCCTTCTCTATTTTCTACAGTCTTTATAAAATTAGAAGCTTCCACTAAAGCATCATGTGTCCCAGTATCTAGCCAAAAAACAGAATCTAGTATTTTTATATTCAACCTATCTTGACCTAAATATTTATTATTAATATAAGTTATTTCTAATTCACCTCTATCAGAAGGTTTACAATCTTTAGCAAATTCAATTACATCATTCTTAAAAAAATATAATCCAACCACTGCATAATTTGATTTTGGTCTTCTAGGTTTTTCATCAATTGATTTTACTTTTAAATTATTATCAAAATTAACTACTCCATATCTTTCTGGATCTTTTACATAATATCCAAAAATTATAGACTCATTATTTTCTGCTATTTCAGAACTAGTAGATTTTAATATTTCAGGTATAATCTTACCATAAAAGATATTATCACCTAAAATTAAACAGACATCATCATTACCTATAAATTTTTCTCCAATTATAAAAGCTTCAGCTAATCCATTAGGCTTTTCCTGGATTTCATAAGAAATTTTGATACCCAGATTTGAACCATCACCTAATAATGATTTATAATTATCTATATCATAAGGTGTTGATATAATTAAAATATTTCTTATACCAGAAAGCATCAAAGTTGATAAAGGATAATAAATCATAGGTTTATTATAAACTGGTAATAATTGTTTACTTATAACTTTTGTTATTGGGTAAAGCCTTTTACCATATCCTCCAGCTAATATTATACCTTTAATCATTCTTTATTCCCAACCTATCTAAATTATATTTATTATCAGTAATTAATTTTATCCAATCTAGATTATTTAAATACCATGTAACTGTTTTATTAAGACCAGAAATAAAGTTTTCTCTTGGTTCCCAAGATAACTCATTTTTTATTTTACTATAATCAACAGCATATCTAAAATCATGTCCTGGTCTATCTTCAACAAAATTAATAAGGCTACTATATGATTCTAATTTAGAAGAAGGACATATCTTATCTAAAATCTCACATATTGCATTTACAACTTCTAGGTTAGATTTCTCTTGTCCACCTCCAACATTATAAGTTTTTCCATTTTTTCCATTTAATAGAACAGTATAAATTGCATTGCAATGATCTTCAACATATAGCCAATCTCTAATATTACTACCATCTCCATAGATAGGAAGTGGTTTTTCATTAATTGCATTTATGATTATTAAAGGAATTAATTTTTCTGGGAATTGATAAGGTCCATAATTATTACTACAATTTATAATATTAGTTTTAATACCATATGTTTTATTCCATGCATTTACCAAGTGATCAGATGATGCTTTAGAAGCCGAATAAGGTGAACTTGGATTAAAAGATGTCTTTTCTGTAAAAAGTCCATCATTAGTTAAGCTACCATAAACTTCATCAGTAGAGATATGTAAAAACTTAAAATTATTATTTATTTTACTATAATATTCTAAACAACTATCTAATAAAACAGATGTCCCTAAAATATTTGTTTTAATAAATTCTGTTGAGTCATCTATAGATCTATCAACATGAGATTCAGCAGCAAAATTTACAAGAAAATCAGGTTCAAATTTTGCTAAACACTCATCAAAATATTCCTTATCACATATATTCCCTTTAACAAATTTATAATTTTCATTATCTATTATTTTTTCAAGATTATTAATATTCCCAGCATATGACAATACATCATAATTAAGAACCATATTATTATTATTCAAACAATAATAAATAAAATTAGAACCTATAAATCCGGCACCACCTGTCACTAAAATCTTATTCATTTTTAAAAATATATCTTTCTTTAATTAAATAATATAGACCTAATAGAGTATAAGGAATAAAGGAAACCGCATGCAATATAAAAGCAAAACCGAAATTATCCTCAATACCAAATAACAATAGAGTATACACAACAGCTCCTTCAAATGTTCCAATATTACCTGGCATTGAAGGAACCATTAATACAATTGATGATAAAAACAATATCAAAACACATTGTATAAAATTCAAATCTAAATACATTGACTCTTGTACTAAAAATACAACTACAACATAGCTAGCCCATATCAAAATTGAAGATAACATTGATAATAAAAAGTTTGATTTATCAATAGATGAAAATCCTGTTATGATATCATTTAATATTAAAAGAATATTATTCTCAGGTTTAAACTTTTTCCTTTTATTTAATTTATATGAAGCTAGAATTGATATTAATGTAAAAATTAAAATTGAATAAATGATTTTTATATAAATAGAATCTATAAGTTCAAATAGTGAAAAATTTAACAAAATAAAAAATAATAAAACTAATCCTACAAGGTCTAATACTCTTTCTAAAATAACTGTACCTATAACCTCATATTTAGAGATTTTACTTTTCTTTTCTAAATAATAAGCTTTTAATAATTCCCCCAATCTTAGAGGTAAAACATTATTTCCCATATAGCCAATCAATTGAGATTTATATAAATCATTAATATTTGTTTTTTTAATAAATAAAAAACGCCATCTAATTGATCTTAAAAATATAATAAATATTAAAAGTAAAATTGAAGAAACTATATAAACATAGTTTGCATTTATTAATGAATTTATAAATAATATATAATTAAAGTCTTTCAGTGCATATGAGACACAAACAACACTTATTATTAAAGCTATAATAATCTTTATGCTATTATTTAATTTATTTTTCATATCTAAAATCATATCTAACAACATCATTATTTAGCAAATTAAATGTAAAAAGGCTATCAATATCAGTACTTAACAAATAATTAGGTTTAATATTATCAATTTTTAAATAAAAATCTTTATCCTCTACAACTACTGAATCTAAAGTTATACATTCATCATTAAAATATAAATTCATTTTATCAATATTATTAATTTTTTTCAAATAATAGCTATTATTACCCATTGATTTAAACTTTCTAATATTTTTTTTTAAATCAAAAAACTTGTCAATATAGTTATTGAATTTTTTGTCTGGAAAATCAATAAATAATTGATTTTTTTTAAAAATATATTTAGAAGTTTTTTTACTATTTGATATGAGGACATGACTACTAGTACTAATTTTTATATTATCTTGATGATAATAAACACTAATTTTTTCTTTATTAACATTTAAATCTAAATAAATAATTTTATCTTTAGTATTTAAATTCCTATTAATCCAATATTCTAAACAATCTGAACAAAAAACTATATTAAATAAAAAAAATATAACTAAGTTATTCTTCACCAAAAATTTCATCTATATATGCTTGATCTACTAAAACTTCTCTTGCCTTACTTCCATTGTAACTACTTATTATTCCTAAAGATTCTAATTCATCTACTAATCTACCAGCCCTACTATACCCTATCCTAAATTTTCTTTGTAGCAATGAAACAGATGCCTGTTGATATTCAAAAACTAACTTTGCAGCATCTTTTAAATATTCATCATGATTATCTTGATCAATATCAATATCAGTATTTGATTTTTTTATTTCATATTCTGGTAATTTAATTTCATCTGGTTTTGGTTGAGAAGATATATGGTTCATAATTTGTTCAATTTCATCCAATGTTACAAAAGCATTATGTAATCTTAATGGGGAGGCTGACCCAGGCAATAGAAATAACATATCACCTCTTCCTAATAATTTTTCTGCTCCCATTTGATCTATAATAGTCCTAGAATCAATTTTTGATGATACTTGAAATGATATTCTACTAGGAAAATTAGATTTAATCAAACCTGTAATCACATCAACAGATGGTCGTTGTGTTGCAACAACAAGATGAATACCAACAGCTCTTGCTTTTTGAGCTAATCTAGTTATTGGTTCTTCAACGCTCCTCCCTGATGTCATCATCAAATCAGCAAGTTCATCAATTAATACAACTATATATGGTATTTTTTCTAGAGAATCATCTTTAGCTTGTTTTATATGATATTCATCTATATTCCTTACTCTTGCATCAGAAAAAACTTGAAATCTTCTTTCCATCTCAATTATAGCTGAATTTAATATGGCAACAGAATTTTCAGCAGTTGTCATAACATATTCATCTAAATTAGGTGAAGTAATAAGATGGTAACCAACTAAGCTCTTATAAGTAGACAATTCTAACTTTTTAGGATCAATTAATATAAACTTAACCTCATCAGGTTTTGATTTATATAAGATAGATAAAATTATAGTATTAATACATACTGATTTACCAGCTCCTGTCGCTCCAGCAACTAGCAAATGGGGCATCTTACAAAGATCCAAGACATAAGCATCTCCAGTTGTTGTTTTCCCTAATGCTATAGATAATTTAGATTCACTATTAACAAATTTGTTAGAGTTAAGAATACTTTTCATATAAACTGTTGAGATGTTATTATTCGGCAATTCTATACCTACAGATTTAGAACCAGGAATTGGAGCTATAATTCTGACTCTTTGAGCTTTCATTATTCTAGCTAAATCATCAGATAAATTAATGAATTTATTAACTCTAACTCCAACAGCAGGTTCTACTTCAAACAGAGAAATTATTGGACCTGGTGAAATCTTTACAATCTCGCCATCTACTCCAAATGTTGTTAAAGCATATTTTAATTGTTCTCCTTTTGCTCTTAATTCATCATCATTTTGCTTTACAATTTCGATTGGATCTTTCAAATATTCTAATTTTGGTAATTTATATTTAAAATAATTGCTTATAGTCTTCTGCTTAGAATCTAAATTACCTTCTTCAATATGTGATTCTTCTTCAACAACTATTTCATCATCATTACTTATATCATCATTTTCCTCAATTACTTCTTCATTATTTTCTATTATACTATCATCTAGAACTTCATCATCTTCAATGATATTACTTTCAACATCCTCATTCTCAATGACAGCTGAAACTAGACTATCACTATCATCTGAGGAATTAACATCTAAATCAGAATTATCATCTAAATCCGAATTATCATTTATCTCTAATTCATGTTCTATTTTTCTTTTTTTAATTAACTTTAAAAAACTATTATTTATTTTTAATAATACAGTATATAAAAAATAAAAAAATGATTTTGAATAATTGAAAATAGTTAAAAAGAAATTATAAATAGATATTTTAAAAATATTTGTTATAATTAAAATTAATACAAAAAGTAATAAAATAATAATCCCAGGGATCCCTATAAATTTATTTAATCCATTAATTAACGTTATTCCAAAAGCACCTGAAAAAAAATGACTAATTTCTGTGTTATTACTAATTTCTGCTATAAAACTCATAAATACAGAAAAATATAAACTTATTATCAAAATATTTGAAATATGAAAAAATTTAACTTTTGTTTTAAAATTTGTGAATAGAATAATACCGAATAATAAACTGATTATTGATAATACTACAGATGGATATCCTAATGAAAGATAAAAACACCAACCTATAAATATGCCTATAAAAGAAAAAGGAGATACATTTTGATCTAAGCCAAAAGGATTATCAGTAGGATTATAAGTTATAATACTGATAGCTGATACTAATGAGAATATAATAAATACTAAACCAATGATTTCTTTTTGTCTTTTTGTCATATTCAACTAGTTATGTAAACTAAAATTATTAATAAATGGTGGATTTACAATCTCTCCTTTAAAGTATTTTCCTCTTATTTTTATATCAACTATATTATTTTTTTTATTATGGCTTGATTTAATATAAGCCATAGCTATCCCTGATTTTAGTTTCTTCGAAAATGTGCCACTAGATATTTTTCCAATTTTTTTATTATTAAAAAAAATTTCATATCCAGTTCTTGGAATAGATTTATCTATCATTTTTACGCAAATCAATTTTTCTTTAACACCATTATTAATCTGACTTTCAATTATATCTTTCCCTATATAATCATCTTCATTATTAACTATCCATTTCAAACCAGCTTCAATAGGTGTGATTTTCTCATTAATGTCATTTCCATATAAACAATATTTCATTTCAAGTCTTAAAACATCTCTAACAGCTAAACCGCAAGGAACAACTTCATTATTTATAAATTCATCCCATATTTTATTTATCACATTATGATTGCCCAATATCTCATAACCTAATTCTCCAGTATATCCTGTTCTACTAACTAATATTTCCTCTGAATCAAATTGATATTTATTATGATGATAAAACTTTATATTCATATTTTTATTTAATATTTTTTTTAAAATCTCCCTACTTGTAGGTCCTTGTAAAGCTAATAATGAATAATCATTTGTTCTATCATTAATTTTACAATCATATTTATTATTTTCTAAGAACCAATTATAAACTCTGGAAAGGTTTGAAGCATTTACTATTAGCATAAAATCACAATCATTTAATTTATACAATATAATATCATCAATAACCCCACCATTCTCATTACATATAGCCGTATATTGAGCTTGATTAACAGAAATATTATTTAAATTATTAACAGTTAATTTTGATAATATTTTTTTAGAATTTTTTCCACTAATAAAAATTTCGCCCATATGAGAAACATCAAATACTCCTACATTATTTCTAACAGCATTGTATTCATATTGAATTCCATTTTTATAATTAATAGGCATCATATATCCTGCATACTCTAAAATTTTAGCTTCTAACTTAACATGCTTTTCATATAAGGAAGTCTTATTCAAATTCTACCTTAATTTTTTTAATGATTTTCTTATTAATTCTTTAGTATCTATCTTTAAATCTTTAGAAACAATTTGATTAATTACAGTTTGAACAGCCTTATTTTTATAACCAAGACTTATAAGAGCCCGGTAAGCATCAGAACGATCAAAATCAGATGATTCAAGAGGTAATTCGTCATCAGAACTAGATGTGAATTTATCTTTAAGTTCAATAATAATTAGCTTTGCTGTTTTAGGTCCTATACCTGGTAAATCCGTTAAAACTTTAACCTCCCCAGCAATTAAACGCTTTTTAAATTCAGTTGGATTAACTGTTGATAAAATAGAAATTGCTTTTTTAGGTCCTATTCCTGAAACACTAATAAGAGAAATAAATAAATCTTTCTCAAGATTATCTTTAAATCCATATAAATTCTGAGAATTTTCTGAAACACTAAAGTATGTATCAAGAGAAATATTTTCTAACAATTCTGGTAAAACATTATAGGTATTTAAGGTTATATTCACTTTATAACCAAGACCATTATTATCTATAATAGCATAATTTGGAAATTTTTTTATTAATTTACCTGAAATAAATTCAATCATAATTCATCCAATTTAATTTGATTATTATGGCATAATGCAATAGCTAAAGCATCTGAAGCATCATCAGGAAAATCTAAATTCTTTAAATTGAGTTCTCTAATAACCATAAATTTAACTTGTGATTTATCTGCATTACCATTCCCCGTAATCGATTGTTTAATCTTTCTAGGAGAATATTCAAAAACAGGAATATTATTATTTGCCGCGCATAACATTGCAACACCTCTAGCATGACCTAATAATAATGCTGATTTTACATTTTTACCAAAAAACACTTCTTCTATAGATAATATATTTGGGTTATATTTTTTTATTATTAAAGACAAATCATCATAAATCGTTTTTAATCTACAAGATAATGTTTCTTTCTTATCTGGAGAAACAATACCAAAATCAATCGCCTCTAAATTATTATTTCCATTAATTTGAATCACTCCATAGCCTGTGTTAATTAAACCTGGATCAATTCCCAATATTATCATTTTTATATTATCTCAAAATTTGAGTGAACTTTTTGGATATCATCATGATCATCCAATTGCTCCATTAGATTTAATACTTTGGAAGAATCATTGTTAGAAATCTCCACAGTATTCTTCGGTACTAAACCTACTTCACCTTCAATATTAACATTTTGTTTTTCTAAATAGCTACTAACATTACCAAAATTATCAGGTGTTGTCGTTAGTATATAGTTTTCTTCGCAATCTTCAAAATCTTCTATTTCTAAATCAAAAAGTTTTTCTTCATCTATATCATTTTTTGATATTGAAATAGTTCCTTTTTTTTCAAACATCCAATTTACGCATCCAGATTCTCCAAGATTTCCACCACTTTTTGAAAGAATATTCTTTATTTCAGATACTGTTCTTTTTTTATTATCAGTTAAGCATTCTAATATAATTGCAACACCATTTGGTCCATAACATTCATAAATAATATCATCATACTTAATACCTGGTAAATCACCTGTACCTTTTTTAATTGCTCTTTCAATATTTGCCACAGGCATATTAGAAGACCTAGCTTTTTTTATAGCTAATCTTAAAGATGGATTCATGTCAGGATTTCCACCTAAATCTCTTGCAGCTAAAGTTATATCTTTAGATAATCTTGTAAAAATAGCACCTCTTTTTGCATCAGCAGCACCCTTTTTACGCTTAATTGTTGACCATTTACTATGTCCAGACATATAATGTAATTATTTATTAGAATTTTCTTTATCTATTGCTTTTTCTACTTCATCTTTAATTTCACTTGAAGCTTTTTTAAATTCACTAATACCTTTACCTAATCCCTTAGCTAATTCTGGCAATTTTTTTGCTCCAAACAATAATAGAATAACAAATAAAATTAATATTATTTCTCCACCACCTAAACCAAACATTTATTCTCCTGTGTTTTATTTAAAATATCTTAATAAATACCAAGATACAAACAATCCTAACATACTTACAATGCTTATATCAAAGAAAAAACCTAACTTAAATCTTAAAAAACCTAATTCAACCCAATTATTACTACTAGCTCCAAATCCTAAAGAATGAGTTAATAAGAAAAAGTTTTTTACAACTCCATCTGGTATAAAGAAGGATACTAATAAACTAAACATTGTTCCTAACATCATTCCTGTTAATAAAGTAAAAAAAATAAAACTTATTTTTTTATTCATATTATATATTACTTTCTAATATTGATTGAAAAATAAACTTACCATCCTCAGAACCTAGTATTTTGTCACATGCTCTTTCTGGATGTGGCATCATACCTAATACATTTCCCATTTCATTTGTTATACCTGCAATATCTAATTGAGAGCCATTTGGATTATTTAAATATCTAAATAAAATTCTATCATTATCTTCAAGTAATTTAAGAGTATCGTCACCTGCTATATAATTACCTTCCCTATGAGCTATTGGCATTTTAAGTGTATCACCAATTTTTAATTTATTAGTAAAAACACTTGAATTATTTTTAACCTCAAGAATAACATCTTTACTTAAAAATTTTATATTTTTATTATTAATAAGTGCTCCTGGTAATAAGCCACATTCTAATAATATTTGGAACCCATTACAAATCCCTATAACAGGGATTCCTTTTTTAGATTTAGAAATCACCTCTTTCATAATTGGTGAAAATTTAGCAATAGCTCCAGTTCTTAAATAATCTCCATATGAAAAACCACCTGGAATTAAAATCATATTATATGAATCTAAATTTGAATTTTTATGCCAAACAAAATCAACCTCAATATTAAAGGTTTTATTTAAAACAAAGTAAGCATCATTGTCACAATTTGAGCCTGGAAAAACTAACACTGCACATTTAGTCATTTATTATCTCATATGTATATGTTTGAGTATTTGGATTAACAAGTAATTTTTTACAAGATTCATTAGCTATTTTATCAGCTTCTGACTTAGATATATTATCAAATTCCATTTCAATATATTTACCTATAGTTAATGAACCAACTCCTTTTATACCAATTGAATTTAGTGCATTCCCAGTAACTTTTCCTTGAGGATCTAGTATTCCATCTTTATATTTTATAAATATTTTTGCTTTCATTTTGGATTTTCCTCATTTATTATAGTTAATAAAAAATTTCAATACATTCCCGAATATATATATAGAAATAAATAATAATAATATAATATCATAATCTTTAAAATATACTGATACACATAAAATAATTAAGAATAAAATCACCTTTATTAAATCTTTATTATTTTGTTTATTTATTTTAAAGCTAATTAATGGAAATTTTTCATAATTAACTTTTGACATTAACAATAAAGAACTCACAATAGATATTAATAAAATCATATAAGGAATCTCAATCACCCAAATTAAAGAACTATATACAATATTTTCAAATTTATTTAATCCAAGAATAAATCTAATTGGGGCATTATTTACAAATAAAATTATTGAACAAATCAGAATGGCATTTGAAGGAGTAGGAAGACCTAAGTATTTTTCAGAATCTCTCATTTCTCCAAAAGAATTATACTTAGCTAACCTAATTGCTCCTAAAATTAATGGAAATGAACTTAGAAAAATCAAACTTCCAATATTAAAATAATCAGGAAATGTTACTGTATAAAAAACAAAAATCAATAATGATGGTACCATACAAAAAGAAACCAAATCTGCTAAGGAATCTATTTCCTTTCCAAAATCACTTGAAACATTAAGCTTTCTTGCAACCTTTCCATCTAATGAATCAAGAATACAACCAATTAAAATCAAGTAACAAACAGTAGATATATAACTAATTTGATTATTTAAACTCAATGACAAAAGAACTATCGATGTAAAACCTAAAAATAAATTTGCAATTGTTATAATGCTAGGTATTGATTTTTTAATTGAAAAAACCATTATAATAAGTCAATTTTTGATAGATTCTTCTTAATTCTGTCTCTTACATTTCCAATTGAGGGGTTAAAATCTTCACCCAATAGTTTTTTATATAATTCCATGTATTTTTCTGATAATAAAATTCTTATATCATCTGATAATTCAGGTGGTTTTCCCTCACCTTGAAACCCTTTATCAATTAACCATTTTCTAATATTTTCTTTATCTAACATTTTTTGATTAATACCTTTATTAAACCTATCTTGATATTCTTCTTTAATCCAATATCTACTTGAGTCAGGGGTATGAATCTCATCAATTACAATCAACTCATCATTATAAATTCCAAATTCATATTTTGTATCAACAAGTATTAGTCCCATTTTATTTGCCCATTTTTGCCCTGCATTAAAAAGTTCCAAAGCATACTTTTCAGCCTTCTTATAAATATTTTCTTCTACTAGAGAATCAATTATTTTTTCTCTAGAAATAGGCTCATCGTGCAAACCATACTCTGCTTTAGTTGAAGGAGTTAATATAGGAGTATCAAACTCTTGGTTTTCTTTTAAATTATCAGGTAACATAAAACCATATTGACCATTAATACCTTGTTTATATTCCCTCCACAAACTTCCTGTAATATATTGCCTTACTATTACTTCCACTGGTAATGTTTTAGCTTTCTTTGTTATTAAAACTTGCTCATCAGGAGATGAAATGAAATGATTAGGTACTATATCTTTTGTTTTATTAAACCAAAAACATGCTATTTCATTTAATATTTGTCCTTTAAAAGGAATTGTACCTAAAATATGATCAAAAGCAGATACTCTATCACTTGTTATCATTACAATTTGATCATCTAAATAAAAATTCTCTCTTACTTTACCGCTATAGTGATTATCACTAATTTTTAAATCTATTTTTTCAAGAGTATTACCTAACTGACTCTTTATTACATCAATCATTTCAAATTTATCCTTTTATATATTTTATTAATATTTATCATAATTTTATCTAAATTGAATAACTTATCTAAATCTTGTCTAGATAAATACTTTGATATCAATTTATCTTTTAATAATAATTCTTTAAAATCACATTTTTCTTCCCAAACTTTCATAGCATTTTTTTGGACAATTTTATATGCATCTTCTCTTTTTAATCCCTCTTTAATAAGAGCAATCAGAATCTCTTGGCTGAAAATTAATCCATTTGTTAAGTTAATATTTTTCATCATATTATCTGGGTATACATTAAAATTCTCAAATAAAAATGTCATTCTCTCTAGCATATAATCAGCCAATGAAGTTGAATCAGGCAAAATAATTCTCTCAACAGACGAATGAGATATATCTCTTTCGTGCCATAAAGCAATATTTTCCATGCTAGCCATTGCATTTGTTCTTAATAATCTTGCAAACCCAGTCATTCGTTCTGTTACAATTGGATTTCTTTTATGAGGCATAGCAGATGAACCTTTTTGTCCTTTTAAGAAATGTTCTTCAACTTCGAGAACCTCTGTTCTTTGTAAATGTCTAATTTCTATTGCAATTTTTTCTATTGTTGATCCCATTAATGCTAAAGAAGTTAAAAATTCTGCATGATGATCACGCTGTATAACTTGATTAGATACTGTTTCAACATCTAATCCTAATTTCTTACAAACTTTATTTTCTATTGATGGATCAATATGCTGATAAGTACCTACTGCTCCAGATATTTGACCTACACAAATATTTTTCAATGCATTTTCCCATCTTACAATACATCTTGAAATATCTTCACTCCATAAAGCATTTTTCAAACCAAATGTAATAGGCTCAGCATGCACCCCATGAGAACGACCTATTTGAAATGTTTTTTTATATTTAACTGCATTTTTTCTTAGAACTGTATGAAAGACTTTTAATTTTTTTAAAATTATTTCACCAGATTCTTTACATTGCAATGCCAAAGAAGTATCCAATAAATCTGAAGATGTCATTCCCATATGTAAATATCTAGAATCAGGACCAATGTTCTCAGCAAGATTAGTTAAAAAAGCGATAACATCATGCCTAGTTTCTTTTTCAATTTCTAATACTCTATCTACTGAAAATTTTGATTTCTTTTTTATTATTTTAAATGACTTTTCAGGAACAATTCCCATCTCCATCATAACTTCAGCTACAGCTATTTCAACTTTTTCCCAAGTTTTGAATCGATTCTCATCGGACCAAATTCTTTTCATATCTTTTGTGAAATATCTATCTATCATTTAACGACCCCATATATATAAGAAGTGGAATTGAAACTAAATTCTATATATAAATATATTATATAATTAACAATTTTTATATAAAGAATTTTAATAATATACCTTATATAAATACAATCCTAATGCTGGTGCTGTAATAACCTTTTTATTTGTATTAGGATTTTTAATCATACTATTAAATTCTTCTAATGTTATTCTATTTTTTGATACCTCTACCATTGTACCAACAAGCATTCTTACCATATGATGCAAGAATCTATTAGATCTAACTCTATAAAAAATAGTATCATCATTAATTTCCCATATAGATTTAGAAATATTACAGAAATTTTTTTCTTGTAAAGAAATTGATTTACAAAAATTACTAAAATCATGCTCCCCTAATATAATCGCTGAACATTCTTTAAGTTTATTGAAATCTATACTATAATTTTGATACCATGAATACTTTCTTAAAAAAGGAGAGTATTTTCTTGAAATTTTATATAAATATTCTCTATTTATAGCTGAATATCTTGAATTGAAATCTTCATCTATCTTTTGACAATCTAAAACATAAATATCTCTGCTAACTTTAGAATTGATAGCATCTATAATTTGTTTTTCACTCATATTCGTATTTTCAATTAAAAAATTTGCTGTTTGATTAATTGCATGAACACCAGAATCAGTTCTACCAGAACCATACAACTTTATATCTTTATTATGAAAAATATTTTGAATTGCAATTTGTATTTCATTTTGAATAGTTCTCTCATCAGGCTGTATTTGCCACCCCGAAAAATCAGAGCCATCATATGAAAGTGTAAGTTTAAAATTCATTTAATTCAATTAGTTGATAAAATCTTTAGTAAATTAATAAACAAATATGTTACTAAATTTATATAATCTTATTTTATTTCCTTGGTTTATTCTTGCTATAATTTCATTTTTATTTTTATTTAAAATAGATGCTCCTTATGGAAAATTTTCTAACAAAAAATGGGGACTTTTAGTTAATTATAAATTAGGGTGGTTTATTCAAGAGATTATTTCACCATTATTTTTATTTTGTTTTTTTATTTTAGGTACAGGTGAAAAAAATTTCATGCATTGGTTTTTAATTTCTATTTGGGTTATTCACTATATCAATAGAAGCATTGTTTTTCCATTAAGAATAAATAAATCTTCTAAAATACCAATATTTGTGATTTTTTCAGCAATATTCTTTAATATTGTAAATGGATTTACTAATGGTTTTTATTTAGGAAATTTAGGAACTTTCACAAGCAACTATATATATAACTTAAATTTTATTTTTGGTTTAACTTTATTTGTATTGGGAGTAATAATAAATGTTACTGCAGATAATATATTAATAAATATAAAGAATGAAAACAAAGGTTATCAAATACCAAAAGGCAAATTATATAACATGATTTCATGTCCTAATTATCTAGGAGAGATGATTGAATGGACAGGGTTTGCAATTATGTGTTGGTCTTTACCAAGTTTATTGTTTGCAGTATGGACGATAGCCAATCTATTCCCAAGAGCTATTTCTCAGCATCAATGGTATAAAAATAAATTTGATTATCCAAAAAATAGAAAAGCAATAATTCCTTTTATTATCTGATTTACATTCATTGAAAATGATAAATCTATAATATTTTTTTAAGTTATTTGTTTTATTAGGGTTATATCCATGTTTCAAAATATTTTAATTCTTTTAAAAGTATTTATGTAAATGATTATAAGGTATTAGATATTTTTATATATTAATGTCTTTTCTATTAATTTTACTAATATTGCTTTAATGTAAGGAAACATTGCAATGAATCAGCAAAAGTACGACTAAATTTTTTAGCACCATAAGTACTCAAATGGACCTTATCAGAAAAAAATTCATAATCATAATAATCATTATCATCACTGAAACCAAAATTATAATAAGGAATTTCATAAAAATCTAATTCTCTTATGGTTCTTTTTTCTAAAGTTGGAGTTTGGAGAAAAATTAAATCAATATTATTTTCATTACATAAAGAAATAAAACTTTTTAAAAAAAAATCATTTTTTAAACTTATCTTTTTATTAATTATTTTTTTATTTTTGGCCTTATTATAATTTTCCATTGATATAATTTTATCCCTTTTTAAAAAGCCTCTATTATCTATTATACTTTTATCTCCAAATAAAATTTCATTAAAACTCTTAATATCGTTTTTCCAATTAAATTTTTCCTTTAAAATCAAACATGCTATATTACTCCATCCTTCATAGATAGAAAGTTTTGATAAATCTAATATATCAGAAACTGAATTTTTATTTATTGAATTAAGAAAACTATTTATCTTATTTTCAGAAAAATACATACCCGATAAATTATTATAAATAAAACCTATTTTTACATCCTCTGTAATAATTGTATTTACATCTAATACAATTAATTTAATTTTTTTATATCTTAAAACTTCAATTAAATTGTAATAGGCTTGAATGATATTTTGACTACTTGAACCTAAATTAAATGAATCATATTTTACAATTGGATCAATAATATTAGGATCTAATGATGTAAATATAAGCGAACCACCCATAAACAGTATATCAATACTATAATCTTCATTGTAGATAAAATTCCAATTCTTGGCATCCCTATGTTTATCAAATACATTGGGTATTAAGTGAAATATTATGCTAAAAATAAAAATAAAAATAAAAACTTTTAATAAAATTCTTTTCATTAGACCCCTTAAAATTGAAAATAAATAAACTGTGATGAATTCCCTTGACCATAATATCCAAAAACTATAATACTATAGATCCCAATAAGATATATAGGCCATCTTATATATACAGGCTTTGAGCTAATTGTATCAATAATATTAACTTTCCTTTGTTTAAATTGTACAATTATTAAAAATAAAATTAATAGAATACTTAAATATAAATCTTTTTCATCAAGCCCTAAATTATGCAATGATTTATCATACAGAACACCTAGATTAATGATAAATAAATTTTTAACAATATAAATTGAATCGCTAAAGGTATTAGCTCTGAAAAATATCCAAGCAAAATCAACTAGTATAAATGTAGTAATAACTTGAATAAGTTTAATAAAAAACATCTCTTTTTTAATTTTCAACAAATAGTAGATATTAGATTTCACATTCTTAAATAGTAAAGACAATAACATATAGAACCCATGTAGACCTCCCCAAATCACGAAATTCCAATTTGCTCCATGCCATAATCCGCTAATTAAAAATACTATCATAATATTTTTATACCATTTATATTTACCTCCCTTATTTCCACCTAAAGAAAAATATAGATAATCCCTAAACCATGATCCTAAAGAAATATGCCATCTTCTCCAAAATTCTGAAATAGACTTTGAAAAATAAGGTCTATTAAAATTCTTCATTAAATCATACCCCATTATTTTTGAAGCTCCAATTGCAATATCGCTATATGCTGAAAAATCACAATAAATTTGGAAAGCAAAAAAAATAGTAGCAATTATTAAAACAATGCCTTCATAATTTGTTGGAGTATTATAAACTGTATTTACAACTACAGCTAATCTATCAGCTATAACAATTTTTTTAAATAATCCCCATAACATAAGTAGAAAACCATTTTTTAATCTTAAATAATCAAACTCATTAATTTGTTTAAATTGTGGTAAAAGCCTAGTTGATCTTTCAATAGGGCCAGCAACAAGCTGCGGGAAAAACGAAACATATAAAGCAAAAATTCCAAGGTGGCTTTCAGGCTCTTTATCACCTCGATAAATATCAATAGTATAACTTAATGTCTGGAAAGTATAAAAAGATATTCCAACAGGTAATAAAACATTAAAATATGGTAATTCATAAAAAATATTAAATTGATTAAAAGCATATCTTATAGAATCACTAAAAAAATTGAAATATTTAAATGAAAAAAGTAGACCCAGGTTTGTAATCAAGCTAATTAAAAGAAATGGTTTTTTATCTGAGTTGTTTTGACATGAGCCCATTTTCAACCCACAATAATAATCTATAATGGTTGAAAGCAGAATAAGAAAAATATACTCAGGCTTCCAGCACATATAAAAATAATAACTAGCTAATAATAAAAGAACCCACCTATATCTAAATGAAATTGTAAAATATAGAGTAATTATAAAAACAAAAAATATAATGAATTGGAATGAATTAAATTGCATAATAAATCAGCAGGAATTTAAAACTATTTTAATCTAATTTAAAATAGAATGGTATTAAAGTGGCCAAAAATACAATATTAATGGAGTACCTAATAATA
>Ga0208639_1000987_pt1 | contig 19697 bp, 18 predicted proteins | sample ETNtaG_33_FD_185772 | JGI IMG/M metagenome (GOLD analysis project Ga0208639, IMG submission 185772) | Marine microbial and viral communities from oxygen minimum zone, Eastern Pacific Ocean - ETNP201310SV76 (SPAdes) (version 2) | ecosystem: Environmental > Aquatic > Marine > Oceanic ...
TTAATGTCATTTAACACATTTGGAAAGTTATTTCGTTTTAATACTTGGGGAGAATCTCATGGGCCGGCAATAGGCTGTGTTGTGGATGGCTGTCCTCCAAACATTCAAATAAAAGAAGAAGAAATTCAAAAAGAACTTAATAAAAGAAAACCTGGTCAATCTAAATACACAACTCAAAGAAAAGAAGACGATAAAGTTGAAATATTATCAGGAATATTTGAGGGTAAAACTACCGGAACCCCTATTTCAATGATTATTTACAATAAAGATATGAGATCTAAAGATTACGTAAATATAAAAAATAAATTTAGACCAGGTCATGCGGATTTTACTTATTTTAAAAAATATGGAATTAGAGATTATAGAGGAGGCGGAAGACAATCGGCTAGGGAAACGGCTTCAAGAGTAGCGGCTGGAGCAATAGCAAAAAAGGTTTTAAAAACAAAAATAGGAAAAAAATACAAAGTAGTTGGTGCAGTAACTCAAATAGGAATTCTTGGATGTGATGTAAATAGCTGGAATGATAAATTTATTTTAAAAAATCCTTTATTCTGTCCTGATAAATCTGTTTTTAAATTATGGGAAAAATATTTATTAAGTATAAGAAAAGCTGGTTCTTCTTGTGGGGCAATTATAGAAGTAAGAGCCAGAGGTGTACCTGTCGGATTAGGAGCTCCCATATATTCAAAACTTGATATGGATTTAGCGGCAGCAATGATGAGTATAAATGCCGTTAAAGGAGTTAATATTGGCTCTGGAATAAATTCAGCTCGACTAACTGGAGAACAGAATTCAGATGAAATGATTCAAAAAGGAAAAATTACAAAATTTACTTCTAATAATGCTGGAGGAATTCTTGGTGGAATTTCTAGCGGACAAGAGATTATTGTATCATTTTCAGTAAAACCAACATCATCAATTTTAAGTAAGAGAAAAACAATCGATAAATTTGGAAAAAATACATTTATATCTGTAAAAGGAAGACACGATCCATGCGTAGGTATAAGAGCGGTGCCCATTGGAGAAGCAATGATGCATTGTGTAATTTTAGATCACTACTTAATGAATAGAGCTCAATGTGAAAATTAATTACTTTTTTTAATTAATATTTTCGAATTTAATAATTCCATTACTTTAGACTCTATCGCTTTTGCGTCTAAGCCTGCCTCATTATACATTTCCTCAGGATTGTTTTGATCAATAAACTTATCGGGTAATATCATTGATCTAAATTTTAAGCTTCCATCTAATAAATTTTTTTCGTTAAGAAAATGATTAACATGTGAACCAAAGCCTCCAATTGAACTCTCTTCGATAGTAAGAATTGCCTCGTGGTTTGTGGCAAGTTGCCAAATCAATTTTTCATCTAACGGCTTAGCAAACCTGGCATCAATTATAGTTATATTTATTCCTTTTTTGATCAAATTTGCATTAGCTATCAAACATTCATTAAGTCTTGTCCCAAAATTTAGTATAGCAATATTTTTTCCCTCCTTAACTACTCTGCCTTTTCCAATCTCTAACTTTTCACTTATATCGGGCAACTCAACTCCTAATCCTGTTCCTCTTGGATATCTAAATGCACAAGGCTGATTATTAATGTCTACAGAAGTATTTATCATTCTAACCAGTTCCGATTCATCACTTGCAGCCATAACTACAAAATTTGGCAATGTAGATAGATAAGCAACATCAAATGATCCAGCATGTGTTGCCCCATCTGCTCCTACTAATCCAGCTCTATCAATAGCAAATCTTACTGGCAAACTTTGTATAGCCACATCATGAACCACTTGATCATATGCTCTTTGTAAAAAAGTTGAATAAATTGCTGCATAAGGCTTAAAGCCTTCTGTTGCAAGTCCAGCGGCAAATGTTACCGCATGCTGTTCTGCTATTCCTGTATCAAACATTCTATTAGGAAATTTTTTTCCAAATATATCCATGCCTGTGCCTGATGGCATAGCTGCAGTTATTCCAACTATTTTACTGTCATTTTCTGCGTGCCTAGCCAAAGTATTTGCAAAAACTTTTGTGTATGAGGGAATGCTAGATGTTGATTTTTGCTGAACTCCAGTTTGTATATTAAATTTTGATACTCCATGAAATTTATCTTCAGCTTTTTCAGCAAATTCATAACCTTTTCCTTTTTGCGTTTTAACATGAATTAATATTGGTCCATCATGTTTAGTGTCTCTAGCATTCTTTAAAACCGGAAGTAAAACATCTAAATCATGACCATTAATTGGTCCAATATAATAAAAACCTAAAGAACCAAACAATGTTGTTCCACCGGTTACCACTGATCTTAAAAAATCTTCAGCTTTACCAGCATTCTTACTAAATCTTTTTGAAAAAGATGATATAATCAACTTTATAGTTTCTCTAAAATTGAAGTATATTCTTCCAGAAAATAATTTTGCCAAATATGATTTCATTGCGCCGACAGGTTTGGCAATTGACATATTGTTATCATTTAAAATAACAATTAATTTTGTTTTAGAATCTCCAGCATTATTCATGGCTTCATACGCCATGCCAGCACTGATTGCTCCATCTCCAATTACAGCAATCACTTCTTCTGATTTATTAGAAAGTTTGTTGGCTGTAGCTATACCTAATGCTGCTGAAATTGATGTTGAACTATGACCCGCTCCAAAAGGATCAAATTCACTTTCTGATCTTTTGGTAAAACCTGATAATCCTTTTCCCTGTCGCAAAGTATTCAGTTTATCTTTTCTACCAGTTAAAATTTTATGAGGGTATGATTGGTGACCCACATCCCAAATTATTTTATCATTAGGAGTATTAAAAATATAATGAAGCGCTACAGAAAGCTCTACCACTCCAAGTCCAGCTCCAAGATGACCACCTGTCTTTGATACTGACTCTATCATTTCTTTACGGATTTCTTTTGAAAGAATTTTTAATTGATCCGTAGATAATTTTTTTATATCTGAAGGAAAGTTAACACTGTTTAAGTATTTATAATCTGACATTTATTATCTGTTTCTATTTAAAATAAATTCAATTGTTTCTTTTAAGTCACTAGATTTATTTCCATAAATTCTAATTTTATTAAAGATATTTAATTTCAATTTTTCAGCGTATTTAATAGTATTTTTATATCCTAGTAAACTAATTAAAGTAGCTTTTCCTTTTGTCAAATCTTTTCTAGTTTTTTTGCCTGCTAGCTTTTTGTCTCCTCTAAAGTCAATTAAATCATCTGCAGTTTGAAATAACAAACCTATATCTTCACCAATTTTATTAAATTTACTTAATTCTTTTTTTTTACTTAATATTAATAATGGAGCAACACAACAGAAGCCAAAAAGTTTTCCAGTCTTATTTTTTTGCATATTTAAAATTTTTGTTAAAGAAATTTTCTTTTTTTCAAAACTTAGATCATAATACTGTCCTCCGGCTATACCTTCGTGACCAGAAGATTTAGAAATAAAGCTAGCTAAATAAACTTTGCTTTTATTATTTATCTTTAAATTGTTATCGGTTAAAATTTCTAAGGCCAATGTTAGAAGAGAATTTCCAGCTAGAATTGCGGTAAATTCTCCAAATTTTTTATGAGTGCTTAGCCTACCTCTTCTTAAATTATCGTTGTCCATACATGGTAAATCATCATGAATTAAAGAGTAAGCATGAATACATTCTACTGCGGCTCCTATTTGAATTAAAACATTATAATTAATATTAAAAATTTTTCCAACATCAACTAATATTTTTGACCTTATTTTTTTTCCCCCAGGCAACAATCCATAACTCATGGCTTTAAGTAAACCAGTTTTTTTTTGCAGTTTTAAATATTTTTTTAAAAATGAATTAGTATCTTTCGCTATTTTATGTAATTTTCTTTTCATTTTTTTTTGAAACAATATTTTTAATTTTCGATTTTGTAACTTCTGAAATTTCTTTATTAGTTTTATGAAATTTTTTTTCAATAAAATTGTTTAATTTTAATAGTTTTTGGTATTCATCAATTGAATTCTCCAAATCTTTTTCATTTTCTAATTTTTCAATAATTTTGTTAGCTAATTCAGTTAGTTCATTTAAAGATTCCGAATTAATATCATCTGGCAAATTTTTTTCATTCATATATTAGTTGGTAATATTATATGAAAAACAATCTTTCAAATATTAAAAAAGCTATAAAATATTTAAATAATAACGAATGCGTAGGGATTCCTACCGAAACAGTATATGGACTGGCTGCAAATGCATATTCTGACAAAGGAACATTAAAAATTTTTAAGTTAAAAAAAAGACCAAAAAAAAATCCTCTTATTGTTCATTATTATAATTTAAATGATTTAAAAAAAGATTGTTTAATAAGTTTGAAATTTCTTAAATTGTATAAAAAATTTTGTCCCGGTCCAATTTCTTTTGTTTTAAAATTAAAACGCAATAGTCGTATATCAAATAATGTAACAAATAATAAAAAAAATATAGCTGTAAGATTTCCTAGACATCAATTAACTCGAAGGTTGTTAAAAGTATTAAAATATCCACTGGCTGCTCCAAGTGCTAATTTATCCAGAAAAATTAGCCCAGTTTCAAAAAAAGACGTAGTCGATGAATTTGGAAAAAAAATTAAATTTATTCTGGATGGAGGTCGGTCAAAAATAGGTGTGGAATCAACTATAGTAAGTTTAATTAATAAACCAAAAATATTAAGGCTTGGTGGGATTGAAAGAAATAAAATAAATAAATTTCTTATTAATAAAAATAAAAAAAAATATAAAATAAAAAATATAGTTGTTCCTGGACAGGGAAAAATACACTATTCTCCTGAAATCCCAATAAGACTAAATATCAAAAATCCAAAAAAGTATGAAGCTTTTATGTTAATAAAAAAAAGAAAAATTTCTAAAAAAAATTTTTTTTATTTGAGTAAGAAAAAGAACCTTAAGGAAGCTGCAAAAAATTTATATAAAACTTTAAGAATAATAAAAAAAAATAAATTCAAAAGTATAGCTGTTGAAAAAATTCCAGACATAGGATTTGGCGAAACTATAAATGATCGATTAATTAGAGCTTCAAAATAATTATGAAAAATTTAGTTGAAGTAAAAGATTTAAAAAAAAGCTATGATTTAAAAGAAGCTGTAAGAGGCATTTCATTTAAAATTAAAGATAATGAAATTTTAGGTCTTCTTGGACCAAATGGATCTGGAAAAACTACAACAATAGGAATGATGCTAGGATTATTAAAGCCATCAAATGGAGAAATAATTATAGATGGAAAAAAAATAGAAGATAATAGAATAGAAATTTTAAAAAAAATAAATTTTATTTCTCCTTATATTGAGCTTCCAAAAAAACTAACCGTTAAACAAAATTTAATTGTTTATGGTAAATTATATTCAGTTCCAGATATAAAAAAAAGAATTGAATATCTATCAGAAAAATTAAGATTGGAAGATTTATTAAATAGGATTACCGGAGAACTTTCTTCAGGGCAAAAAAATAGAGTAAGTTTAGCAAAAGCTTTAATAAATAACCCAAAAGTTTTACTGTTGGACGAACCAACAGCCTCACTTGATCCTGAAATTGCAGATTTTGTCAGAACATTTTTAGAAAATTACAAAAAAGAAAAAAAAATTTCAATTTTATTAGCATCACATAATATGAATGAAGTAACTAGATTGTGTAAGTCAATATTAATGATGAAAGATGGCATTATCATTGACAGTGGCAGCCCAGAAGACTTAATCAATAAACACGGAAGACAAAACTTAGAAGAAGTATTTTTAAAACTTTCAAGAAATAAGAATGAATTTAATTAGAATATACGGCCTTTTTTTAAGACATTTTTATTTGATAACTAGATCTTTTCCTCGAATTCTAGATTTAATTTATTGGCCATCAATCCAAATTACTTTATGGGGTTTTATATCAAATTTTTTTGCCTCACATAGTTCCTATTATAATAATGCAGTAGGAGTAATTTTAACTTGTGCAATTCTTTATGATTTTTTATTCAGAACTAGCATTGGTTTTAATATGTTATTTTTAGAAGAAATTTGGAGCAGAAATTTTACAAATCTATTTATATCTCCAATAAAAATTAGTGAAATAATCACATCTCTTATATTTACAGCTTTGATAAGAGCATTAATAGGACTTATACCTGCAATAATTTTAACATCACCAATTTTTGGAATATCAATATTAGATCTTGGATTTTATTTATTTTTTCTTTTTCTTAGTTTGTATATTTTTGGAATTACATTGGGAATTTTAGTTTCTTCTGGCCTGTTAAGATTTGGTCCTTCTTTTGAAAATATAGCATGGTCTACTATGTTTTTATTGGCTCCATTTGGTTGCATATATTACCCAATTGAAACTTTGCCAGAAATTTTTCAAAAAATTGCTTATTCTCTTCCACTAGTTTACATTTTTGAAGAAGCAAGAAATATACTAATTAACAATACAGTTAATTTAGAAAACTTATTTACAGCTCTAAAATTAAATGCAGTTTATTTAGTCTTGGCAATATCATTATTTTATTTTTCTTTTAATGTGGCCAGGAAGAAAGGCACCTTAATAAATATTGGTGAGTAGTGGCGCGCCCGCAAGGAGTCGAACCCTGAACCTCCAGAGCCGAAATCTGGCGCTCTATCCAGTTGAGCTACGAGCGCATATAGTATTAATATTATAAATTATGAAAAATATCATTAAATTAATTGTAAAAGATTCTGACAAAGAAATTAGAGTAGACTTATTTTTAACGAAGAAAAAAAAAGAATTAAGCAGAACAAGGGTAAAAAACTTAATTTTAAAAGAAAATCTTAAAATAAATAATTTAATTGTAAAAGATCCATCAAAAAAAATATCTACTGACGACAAAATTACTTTTGAAATACCAGAGCCAAAGAAAGCTTCTTTAAAGCCATATGAATATAAATTAGACATTGTTTATGAGGATTCTGATCTTATTGTCATAAATAAGTTTGCAGGCATATCAATGCATCCTTCTGTAGGAAATTATGATAATACGATCGTTAATGCTTTAATGAACCATGATGATAAAAGATTATCAAATATTGGGGATGAACTAAGGCCGGGAATTGTACATAGAATTGACAAGGACACATCAGGACTAATAGTAATTGCAAAAAATAATCCATCGCATGAAAATTTATCAAATCAATTTGCAGAACATTCTATAACTAGAGTTTATCAGGCGTTGATTTGGGGGAAATTAAGACCTCAAAATGGAAAAATAGAAACATTAATAACAAGAAGTTCAAAAAATAGACAAATGATGGAAGTTGGAATTACTAGAGGAAAAAGAGCAATTACAAACTACAAAACATTAGAAACTTTTGAAAATGATAAAGTTCCAACTTTAAGTTTTATCGAATGCAGACTCGAAACAGGAAGAACTCATCAAATAAGAGTTCATATGAGTCACAAAGGAAATAATATTTTAGGTGATAAAAAATATAAAAAGAAATTTAAAAAATTTAAAAATATAGATCCTAAACTTGAAGAATGTATTTTAAAACTTGATAGACAATTTTTACACGCTAAAGTTCTTGGGTTTTACCATCCTAGATCAGGAGAACGTTTAGAATTTTCGTCAAATTTACCTAAAAATTTAGATGATATTTTAAAAAAGCTAAGAAATACTAACAAATAAAAACATTGTAAAATTTTATTTCTTAATTACATAAATATTCATTATGAATACATCGACTTATAATGTGCCTGCTCTTTCTGGTGAAGGTGGGTTGTCTTTATATTTAGCGCAAATAAAAAAATTTCCAATGCTGGATGCTGAGGAAGAATTTATGCTGGCTAAAAATTGGAAAACAAATGGGAATGTAAAATCAGCTGAAAAATTAGTGACTAGTCACTTAAGATTGGTTGCTAAAATCGCAATGGGTTACAAAGGTTACGGTTTACCTTTAAATGAAATGATTTCTGAAGGAAATGTCGGTTTGATGCAGGCTGTAAAAAAATTTGAACCAGAAAAAGGATTTAGGCTAGCAACGTATGCGATGTGGTGGATTAAAGCTTCAATACAAGAATATGTACTTCGGTCTTGGAGCTTGGTTAAAATAGGAACTACAACAGCACAAAAAAAATTATTCTTTAATTTAAAAAAAATTAAAAATCAGATTGCACCAAGAACAGAGGGTGATCTAAAAGATGAACATGTTAAAGACATCTCAAATAGACTAAATGTAAGCAAAGAAGAAGTTGTTTCAATGAACAGAAGGTTGTCCGGAAAAGAACAATCTCTTAATGCGCCAATTGGAGAAGATGGTGACGAGTGGCAAGATTGGATAGTAGATAATGAAATGGATCATGAACTTAAATTTGCTCAAAATGAAGAAATAGAACAAAGAAAAGATCTTTTGAAAGACTCAATAAAAATTTTAAATGATAGAGAAAAAGAAATATTATATTCAAGAAGACTTACGGATAATCCCATTACTTTGGAAAATCTGAGCAAGAAATTCAAAATAAGCAGGGAAAGAATAAGACAAATAGAAAATAAAGCTTTTGAAAAACTTCAAAAACATATGTTAAATTCTGCTAAATCTAAAAATCTTCTACCAGTTAGCTAAAATTTTATATTTTATTTTTTAATTAAAAGGATCAATTAAAAGAATAGTATCTTTTCTCTCAGGGCTAGTTGAAATGCTTGAAATTTTAGCTTCAATAAAATCTTCTAATTCTTTAATATAAATTTTAGCGTTATCTGGTAAATTTTCAAATTCTTTAATTTCTGAAGTGGATGACTTCCAGCCTTTAAATGTTTTATATATCGGTTTAACTTTTAACTGCTTATTTAAAGCAGCTGGAAAATAATCAATTTTATTTCCATCAATTTCGTAACCAATGCACATTTTAATTTCTTCGAGTTTATCCAATACATCCAATTTTGTAAGAGCAATCCCATCTATGCCTGAAATTTTGATTGCTTGTCTTACAAGAACACCGTCAAACCAACCACATCTCCTTTTACGACTTGTCACTGTTCCAAATTCTTTTCCAACAGTTCCAAGATGTTCTCCAATTTCATCTGTTAACTCAGTTGGAAAAGGACCTTCACCAACTCTAGTTGTGTATGCTTTTGTAATACCAAGAACATAATTTATTGAATTTGGTCCACATCCTGATCCAGTTGCCGCGGAAGAGGCGACTGTATTAGACGAAGTTACAAATGGATAGGTTCCATGGTCAACATCCAAAAATATTCCTTGAGCTCCTTCAAATAATATTTTCTTTTTTTGTGACTTAAATTCATCAATCTTTTTCCAAACTTGTTTTGAATATTTAAGAATTTTAGGTGCTATTTTTAATAAATTTTTTTTTAATTGATTTTTTTCACAAACAGGTTTGTCCAATCCTTTTCTTATAGCATTATGATGAGATAAAGCTGAGGTTAATCTATTGTCTAAATTTTCTTCTGAAGCTAAATCCATAACCCTAATAGATCTTCTTCCAACTTTATCTTCATATGCTGGCCCAATACCCCTCCTAGTAGTTCCGATCTTTGAGTCTCCTGCCTCATCTTCTCTTATTTCATCCATCTCTTTGTGATATGGCATTATCAAAGTAGCTGACTCAGATAGAATTAAATTATTTTCATTTACATCAACACCTTTAGACTTAATCTCTTCAATTTCATCAAGAAGAGCCCAAGGATCAACAACAACTCCATTTCCTATAACAGATATTTTATTTTTTCTTACTATTCCTGAAGGTAACAGTCTTAATTTATAAGTAACACCATCGATAACTAAAGTATGTCCGGCATTATGTCCTCCTTGAAACCTAATTACCACATCTGCTTCACTGGATAGCCAATCAACTATTTTTCCTTTTCCTTCGTCTCCCCACTGAGAACCTACAATGACAACATTTTTCATCTAAATTTTTTTTTTATGTTAATAGTATTTAAATGGTTTATTGGACCATAACCTTTGCCATATCCAGGCCTGGTTCCAATTGCATGGTTAACATACTTAATTGCCATCTCACAAGATTTCTTTAATGTTTTTCCACATGAGTAATAAGTGGTTATAGCGCTAGATAAAGTACATCCTGTACCATGCGTATTTTTTGTTTTGATTTTTTTATTTTTAAAAATTGAAATTTCTTTTTTATTTAAAAAAATATCATTCATTGTATTGCTGGTAAGATGTCCTCCTTTAATAAGAACATTTTTTGCTCCTATATCTAACAATATATTAGCCGCACATATCATGTCTTCTTTTGAATTAATTTTAGTCCGAGTAAGTATCTCTGCCTCGGGTATATTTGGTGTAATTAGACTAACTCTTTTTAATAATTTTTTTTTTAAAATTTGAATTGATTTATTATCAATTAGTTTAGCTCCTCCTTTAGCAACCATTACTGGGTCCAATATAATTTTTTTAACTTTTATTTTAGACAAAGATTTTATTACTGAATTAATTACATCCGGAGAATGTAGCATTCCAATTTTTATAGCGTCTGGCTTGATGTCCTTCGAAGTAAATTCTATTTGTTTTGATATTTCGGTTGGCGATATTGAGATTATTGATAAAACCCCAGTAGTATTTTGAGAAGTTATAGCAGTAATTGCTGTCATTGCATAAGAACCTAAAGAAGTAACTGTCTTGATATCTGCCTGAATGCCAGCTCCTCCTGAAGAGTCTGATCCTGCTATAATTAATATTTTAGATTTTATTTTCAATTTAATTAATTGATCTTTTTACAATATTAATACATTTTAAAAGCAAGTTTTTTTTTTCTGATTCACACATAATTCTTATTTTAGATTCAGTTCCAGACTTTCTGACTAATATTCTTCCATGACCATTTATAATTTTATTTGCAAATTTTATTGCATTTTTGCATTTATAAGTATCCATTTTTGATTTGTCTTTAACTGCAACGTTTTGTAAAAGTTGTGGGGTAGGTTCAAATTTTGTAAATAGCTCACTTGATCTTTTACCTTTTCTCATTGAAAAAAGTATTTCTAAAGCAACTAACAAACCATCGCCGGTGGTTGCAAATTTTCCCAATATGATATGTCCTGACTGCTCTCCTCCTAAATTAAATTTATTTTTTTTCATCATTTCTTTAACATATCTGTCACCAACATCAGATCTTAAAAAATTTATTTTTTCATTTTTAAAATAATTTTCTAAACCATAATTGGACATCAATGTTCCTACAACTCCGCCTTTTAAAATTTTTTTTCTTTTCCATCTTTCTGCAAGCGTAGCAATTATTTTGTCACCATCGATAATATTGCCTTTTTCATCGCATATAATTATTCTGTCTGCATCTCCATCTAAAGAAATTCCAATATCAGCTTTATGTTTTTTTGTTAAAGCTTTAATTTTATTTGGAAAAGTAGATCCACATTTATCATTTATATTTAAACCATTGGGTGAAACTCCTGTTTCAAAAACTTTTGCACCAAGAGATCTGAGTAACTTTGGTCCAGACTTATAAGCTGCTCCATTTGCACAATCTATTGCTATCTTTACTCTTTTAAGGCTAAATGAAGAAGGAAAATTTTTTTTTAATATTTTAATATAATTATCTGTTCCATTTTCCAACCTCTTTACTCTTCCTAAATTTTTAGGCATAGAAAGGTTATTAATAATTTTTGAATCTATTAGTTTTTCTATTTTTTTTTCTATATTGTCAGAAAGCTTTAAACCGTCGGGACCAAACAATTTTAATCCGTTATCAAAATATGGATTATGAGATGCCGTGATCATTATACCCATATTAGCTCGCATTTTCTTAGTTAACATTGCAAGTCCGTTTGTTGATAGTGGTCCTAATGTATAAACATGCATTCCAGCTGATGCTAAACCTGAGACTAATGCTGACTCTAAAATATACCCTGAGAGTCTGGTATCTTTTGCAATTATTGCTGTTTGTTTACTTTTTTTAATATTTTTAAAATAAGTTCCTGCGGCTAAGCCAAACTTAAAAAACATTTCTCCATTAATCTTATCTTGATTAACTCTGCCTCTTATACCATCAGTTCCAAAATATTTCTTGCTCATCAATTTAATTGTAATTTTTCAAATACTTTAAGTGCTTGATTAACCTCATTAACATCATGAACTCTCAATATTTGTACACCCTGTAAAGAAGAGTATATGCATGATGATATCGTTCCTCCTATTCTTTCTTTACTATCATTAACTCCCGTAAGATCCTTTATAAATTTTTTTCTAGACAATCCTAACATTATTGGAAAACCCAAAGAATGAAAAATAGAAATTTTATTGATTAGAGTAATATTATGTTTCAAATTTTTACCAAAACCAATTCCTGGATCTAAAATTATATTATTATGTTTTATATTTTTTTTTCTAATTAATTTTAATTTTTCTTCAAAAAAATCGTAAATATCCAGAAGTACATTTTTGTAACTCGGGTTGGTCTGCATAGTTTTAGGGGAGTCCCGCATGTGATGTATCACAAAAGGAATCTTAGATTTTTTTAATACCTCAATTGTATCTTTATCATGACTTAACCCCGAAACATCATTAATCAAACTTACTTTATATGGTAAGCTTTTTTTTATTATAAAACTTTTTCTAGTATCTAAAGATATAATACATTTTCGTTTACTTAAACTACTAAGCTTTAATTTAATTCTTTTCCATTCTTCTTTCGAATCTATCTCTTCTGCACCAGGTCTTGTTGACTCTCCACCTAAATCAATTATTATTGCTCCCTCATTTAAAAGTTTTTTAACTTGTTTATTTGCTGATTTATTATTTAAAAATTTACCTCCGTCAGAAAAACTATCTGGCGTAGCATTTAAAACTCCCATCAAAATTGGAACTTTTCCAAATTTTAATTTGGAAAAAATTTTTTTTTTAATTATATTTTTTAAATCTAAAAAAACTTTTTTTTTAATATTTCTTGGTAATTTGTTTATTTTATTTATGTTTATAATTCTTTTTGACTTTCTAGTTATTAATTCAATAGAATCAAATGAAATTAAACTATTACCATTTAAAGGTAATGAAATTTTTTGACTGATTTTTTTTTTTGAATTTGAACCGTAATAAAAATTACACGCTCTTGTGTAATATTTTTCCATTAAAGCTCTTAGTGAACAATCTTTGGTTTTAAGCCAATAGATCCCAGGGCTGAACCTTGATCTTCCTCTTCAACTTTTAAATCTTCTTTGTTTTTAGGGTAAATATTTTTATTAATTAAATCCTCTATTTCACTTCCGGTCAATGTTTCGTAAGTTAACAGTGTCTTTGCAAGCTTATGGAGGTCATCTATTTTTTCAATGAGTAATTTTTTGGCCCTGTCATAACCTTTGTCTACTATTTTTCTTATTTCGCTATCAACTTTTTTTGCAGTTTCTTCGGACATATTTTGTTGTCTTGCCACAGATCTACCCAAAAACACTTCTTCTTCGTTTTCACCATAAGCGACGGGACCAAGTTCTTTACTTAAACCCGCCCTCATAACCATGGCTCTAGCTCTTTTTGTGGCCTGCTCTATATCGCTAGCTGCTCCAGTAGTTACTTTATCTTCGCCAAATATAATTTCTTCTGCTACTCTTCCGCCCATAGCTATTGCCATTTGTGCATGCAACTGTTCTCTGGTTTGTGATACTTCGTCTCTTTCAGGCAGCTGCATAACCATTCCAAGCGCTCTTCCTCTTGGGATTATCGTGGCTTTATGAATAGGATAGGCCGCCTTCTCATTAATAGTTACTATAGCATGTCCAGCTTCGTGATATGCAGTTAATTTTTTTTCTTCCTCGGACATAACCATAGATCTTCTTTCGGCACCCATCATTACTTTATCTTTTGCTTCTTCAAATTCTTGATTGGTTACAATTCTTTTATTTTTTCTAGCTGCCAGTAAAGCGGCTTCATTAACTAAATTCGCTAAATCTGCTCCTGAAAAACCTGGAGTTCCTCTAGCAACAGTTCTTAAATTTACATCTGCCGCCATTGATATTTTTTTTGCATGAACTTTTAATATTTTTTCTCTTCCTAATATATCTGGATTTGAAACAACTACTTGCCTATCAAATCTTCCTGGTCTTAATAAAGCTGGATCTAATACATCGGGTCTATTTGTTGCTGCAATAATTATAACTCCTTCGTTAGTATCAAAACCATCCATCTCAACTAATAGCTGATTTAAGGTTTGTTCTCTTTCATCATTTCCTCCTCCTAGGCCCGCACCTCTGCTTCTGCCAACTGCATCTATTTCATCGATAAAAATTATACAAGGAGCATGTTTTTTTCCTTGTTCAAACATATCTCTAACTCTTGACGCGCCTACTCCTACAAACATTTCAACAAAATCTGATCCAGATATAGTGAAAAAAGGAACTCCAGCTTCACCGGCAATCGCTCTAGCTAATAAAGTTTTTCCCGTTCCTGGAGGGCCTACTAGCAAACAGCCTCTTGGAATTTTTCCTCCAAGTCTAGTGAATTTTCTTGGATCTTTTAAAAATTCTACAACTTCCTCTAAATCTTCTTTGGCTTCTTCTATTCCTGCAACATCGTTAAAAGTTATCTTATCTTTTAACTCATTCATCATTTTTGCTTTAGATTTTCCAAAACCCATCGCTCCACCTTTTCCGCCTTGCATTTGTCTCATAAAAAATATCCAAACAGCAATCAGTAATAACATTGGAAACCATGACAATAATATTCCCAGAAGTGATGGCATTTTTTCTTCCAAAGGGCTTGCTGAAATACTAACACCTTTATCGCTTAATTTTTGAATCAAGTTTGGATCATCTGGAGCGTAAGTATTAAACATTTTTCCATTAGAAAAAACTCCTTTGATATTTTTCCCTTGTATTTCCACTTGCACAACTCTTCCATTATCTACCTCTGATAAAAATTCAGAAAAGATAATATTATTTTTTACACCAATTGATCCTTGGGGGTTTTTAAACATGTTATATAGCCCTATTGTTAATAGAACTATTATTCCCCACATTGCTAAATTTTTGAAATTCATTTCTATTATAAAGTAAGAATTATTACTGATTAAACAAGTACCATTTTTTACAAAAATTCACCAAATAACCTAGATTTCTCTAGAAATAATGATTGATTTATTAACTTTTTCAAAAATACACCCTGATAGAGTTTTTTTTTTAAAATTTTTTGTAGAATTAATATTATTAATTAAATTTAATATTTTTTTTCCTCTAGTGTAGCTTATTTTATTTCCAATATTATGTATTAATTCAGAAAGAGATCTAAAAACTATTTCATCAGGCTGATTAAAAAAAGATTCATTAATAATTATAGATTTTTTTCTATTTAACTGTTTTGTATTTTCTTTAATATTTTTTTTTACATAAAATTCGATTGCCTTGTTGCTTTTATTAAGATTTTCAAGTGTAACTTGAAATTTTTCAAAGGTTAAACCATCTTGTTTTAGTTGATTAATTAATTTTCTTATTTTTATTCTTAAATAATTATCGTTTTCGTTTGAAGGGTCTTCAATATTAAACTTAAAAGTATTTTTGGTTATATAGGATAAATCTTGTTTAGAAATATTCAACAAAGGTCTTAACACATGTATATTCAAATTTTTGTTAATTTTTGTTTTATTGCTTTTGAAAGAACTTAAACCTTTTAATCCTGAGCCTCTTAATAGTCTTATAAAAAAATTTTCATATAGATCATTTTTTTGGTGCGCGGTTAAAACCAAATTAACTTTGTTCTTTAAACTTTTTTGAAAAATTAACTCATATCTCTTTTCTCTAGCTTTGGCTTGAAAATTTGAAAAAGTTTTATTATTTTTCCAAGTTAAAATCTCACATATTATTCCAAACTTTTTTAATTGATTTTTTGTTTGTATGGCTTCTCTTGTGGAGTTAGATCTTAGTTTATGATCTACTGTGAAATAAAGATGTTTCAAATTTTTTTTTATAGAATGACACTTTGCTAAAAAAGCTAGTGCCATACTGTCCGAACCTCCAGAAACAGCAATGCTAAATGTGCTTAAATCACACTTTTCGAGATTTTTTTCAAATTCTGAATAAATTTTTTTTATTCTTGGATTATTTAATTTTTCTAAATAAAAATTATGAATTTTCTTTTTTGCACTCAAATTTCTTTTCTTCATATTTTGCTTTTTGAAGCACTGATTGAGTTGCATTTGGATATTGTTTTTTAACACCTACAATCATTAAGCATCCTTGATCTTTTTCTCCTATCTGAACTAATGATACTCCAAGTTTTAATAAATTTATAGGAGCCTTTTCGCTTTTTGGATATTTTTGATAACCTTCCAAATATGCAGAAGCAGCGTCAGTATATAACTGTCTTATTCTAAATGTTTCGGCATACCAGTATTGTGCATTTCCAGAAAATTCGTTATCAGGATTATTGTCAACAAACTCTCTGAATGCTCTCTCAGCCATATTATAGTCTCCTACTTTTAAAAAACTCGTAGCAAATTCATATTGCTCTTTTGGAGTTCCTTCTGGCAATATTTTTTCCTCAGATTGAAATATTTCTGTAGATACAGTTTTGGTTGAATCTACCGATTGAACAACTTGAGTTTCGTCGTTAGTAGTCATATCTTTATATGATATGGTTCCAAGTTCTTGTGGCTGTGAAGATCCTGGTAGAATTTTTTTCTGATTTATATCTGTTTTGGGTAAAGAAGTTAAAGAATTGTTTTCTGTATTGTTTATTATTGTATTGTTTTCTAGGTTTTTGAAGCGCAGTTGATTATCAGCTTGGACTTTTGACAATCTTAAGGATAATTTATCCATTTTAAAATTTATTTCTTCATATTTGTTTGTTAATTCTTGAAATTGTTTTTCAATCTCAGAAAGTTTTAATAAATGTTTTGTTAGAACATCTTCTGCATTTTGACTTGTCGTATCTTGAGTTGAAGAACTTTTTGAAGATGTAGAAAACGACTCTGAATAAACGGCTCTCTCTAAAGTTCTGAGATCTTTTTGAATAATTTCTAAAATTTCTTTAATATCTGTAGTTTCAGCTTTTAAATTTGAAATAATTGCTAATGGCCAAATAATAAAAAATAGTATTTTCTTCAAATATTTATGCATTAAATTATGTCTATTTATAATAATGGCAAAATAAAGACCCCGAATAAATTTAATTTACCACGGGGTCTTTGATTAAGAATTTTAATATTTTAATTAGCTTTGACTGTAACTGATCTTCTGTTTTTTGACCAAGATAATGGATTTGATCCTGGATCCACTGGTCTTTCTTTTCCATAACTAATTACTGATATACGATCTGCTGAAATTCCATATGTCATTAGATAATCTTTAGCAGCATTTGCTCTTCTTTCTCCTAAAGCTAAATTGTACTCTCTAGTTCCTCTTTCATCCGCATGACCTTCTATAACAACATTTACATTTGTATTTTCTCTTAACCAAGCCGCTTGTTTTCTTAACGTGTCTCTTGACTTTGTAGTTAAGATTGACTCATTAGTTGCAAAGAATACTCTATCTGGAACTCCTTTTGCTAATTCTTCAACTGTATCTGATCCAATGTATACATCGCCTTGAATTTGAGAATCTACTTTTGCCGTTGTGGTTGTTTTTTTAGTTGCACAAGCAGCCACAACCAGACCAAACAGTATTACTAGAAAAATATTCTTCAAAATTTTGCTTAAATTCATTAATGCTCCTTAATATAATTTTAGAACTTATTCACAACTAAATAGAGGTTTCAAGCAAAAAAATCAACTTAATTTACTGCAATTTTCAATAATAACCCTTAATTACTTAACAAAGATGACCAAGATGGGTCTGAAGCATCTGTTTCGGTTTCAACCAACCTCTCGTTGTATCCTGTTAAATCTATGGACCATAATTTAGCGCTAAATCCTTCTCCTTCTTTATTTGTTTTTGTTTCCCTATAAAAAATTATCACTCTTCCATTGGGTGCCCAGGAAGGAGCCTCTTGATAAAAATTTTCAGTTAAAAGTCTTTCGCCTTTTCCATCAGTTCTCATAACTCCTATATAAAATTTTCCTTTATGTAATTTTGTAAAAGCGATTAAATCACCTCTAGGAGACCAAACTGGAGTTCCGTATATACCTTTGCCAAATGAAATTCTCTTAACATTGCTTCCATCGCTTTTCATTACATAGATTTGTTGATAGCCGCTTCTATCAGAATTGAACGTTATATGTTTACCGTTTGGTGAGTATGATGGAGATGTATCAATCGAAGGGTGGTTGGTTATTCTTTCAACTATTCTATTCTCTATGTCCATGGTGTAAATATCAGAGTTGCCATCTTTAGCAAAACTCATAATTATTTTTTTTCCATCTGGGGAGAATCTGGGTGCAAATGTCATTCCGGGAAAATCTCCAACTACTTCTTGAATTCCTGTCTCAATATCCAATAAATACACTCTAGGTAAATTTCTAAAATAAGAAAGATAAGTTACCATCTGATTTGTAGGATTAAACCTTGGTGTTAAAACAAGTTCATTGCCTAAGGTTAAATATTTTATATTAAAACCATCTTGATCCATTATTGCAAGTTTTTTTACTCTTTGCGTCTTTGGTCCCTCTTCGGAAACATAAATTATTCTAGTATCAAAATATCCTTTTTCACCAGTTAATCTTTCATAAACTTTATCTGTTATTATATGACCAACTCTTCGCCAGTTGTTTGGAACAGTGGTAAAAGATAAAGCCAACATCTCTCTTGCGGCCAATACATCCCACAATCTAAATTCGACTTTAAGTTTATCATTTTCAATTAATACCTTTCCAGTAATTAATGCTTGAGCTTTGATCAAAGACCAATCTTCAAATCTTGGTTTTAAGTGTGCAATATCAGGTTTTTGCAAAAACGCATCTTTGCTAAGTGGATTAAATAAACCAGATTGTTTTAAATTATTCTCAATTACTTTAGAGATTTCTAAACCTAAATCATCTAGATTTAATTTATTTTGAAATATTTTCTTTGTTTTATTATTTTGAGAAAGTGGAGAAACTGCTATCGGTAAAGGATTTAAATTTCCTCTTGTAATATCAACTTCTATTAAAGAAAATGAGTTAGATGTATAAGATAAAAAAAATATGCAAATACCTGTTAACAATTTAATTATTTTCATCAACCTCCCAACATTTCCCTTGCGTCAAAATTTAATTGAAGATCTTTCCATCTTTCATATCCACTGGTTGGTACTTTTAATGGTTGACATAATTGAATAGCTCTTAAAGCGCTTTCTGCAAGTACTCTGAAAAAACCTTGACCCGGCATATTCATTCTTGCATGATCTAATATCTCTGTTTTGATCAAAGTTCCATCCGGTCTCAATTTTAATTTAATTCTTACTAATAAGTCCTCATTATATGGTAAACCTAAAGGTATACTCCAACAACCAAAAATTTGGGCCTTTAATGCATCTTCTTCGCTAAGTGTTAATTTGGATGAATCCATAGATGAATCTTGAGACTGTGATATTTTATTCAACTTTTTATTTGTTTCTCCAAAATCTTCCTTTGATTTATCAATTAAAGCAGCGATATTATTAAGGTCAAACAGTTCTTTTTTTTCAAATTCAGAAACCTGTTTAACTTTTGTCTCTTCTACACTTGGTTTTATTTTTTTTATATTTTTTTTTAAATTCTTGTCTTTTTTGATCTCTTTTGAAGGTTTTTGTTTTTTTTCTTCTTTAAGCTTAATATTTTTTTTTTTTTATCAGG
>Ga0208639_1000988_pt1 | contig 19678 bp, 18 predicted proteins | sample ETNtaG_33_FD_185772 | JGI IMG/M metagenome (GOLD analysis project Ga0208639, IMG submission 185772) | Marine microbial and viral communities from oxygen minimum zone, Eastern Pacific Ocean - ETNP201310SV76 (SPAdes) (version 2) | ecosystem: Environmental > Aquatic > Marine > Oceanic ...
GCCACCTGTTCTCCCCCCCCGAGGTCTTTTAGATTTATACAAATAGTTAGGTTCTGCAGGCAATGAGTTTTGCTCCGGAAGGATACCTCCTGTTTGGAATTTTGATCCTTGATGTCGTTTGGGGAGATCCGGTTTATTCGCTCCATCCAGTTCGGCTGATTGGCCTTGCCTGTGAAAAGCTGGAAAAGCTGCTGAGAAGCCTTAATGGTTCCGGACGCTTGGGAGGAGTTTTGCTCTGTCTTTTGATGGTCTTAGGCGCTGCATTGATGTGGAAGGTAGTTCATTCGGCCTTAAGTTATTTCCATTTTTCACTGGCAGTAATTTGGGAATTATACAGTGGTTGGAGCCTGCTTGCAGGAAGAGACCTGATTGAGCACGCACGCAGGGTTTGGAACGCGGTAGAAAAACAAGATCTGCAAGAATGTCGAGAAATGACTGGGATGATGGTCGGTCGTGATACGGACAGCATGGATTTTTCAGCCAGTGGACGCGCGGTTGTGGAAAGTCTGAGCGAAAATCTGAATGACGGAATGATTGCACCCCTGTTCTATTTCATTCTGTTCGGAATTCCTGGAATGCTGGTTTACAAGGTGGTTAACACCCTCGATTCGATGGTCGGTTACAGAAATCCAAGATACCTCCAGTTCGGCTGGGCCTCAGCCCGGCTGGATGATCTGCTGAACTGGCTGCCTGCCAGACTGACTTGGATGCTCATAAGCATTGCTGCTGTGCTGCATCCTCAATGCTGTGGAAGAAAGGCGTTCAGCGTTGGCTGGAATCATCATCATGGAGTCTCGAGCCCAAATGCAGGATGGTGTGAAGCAACGGCGGCTGGCGCGTTACGGGCTAGGCTTTGTGGTCCCATCTGGCGTGAAGGCAAACTGGCCAGTCAAGACTGGCTCGGACCCCTGCATTTTCGTGAAGGAGGAACGGTAAAAGACATGCGTCACACAGCAGAATTAACCGTGATGGCAACCTTTCTGTTTGGGGTCTGCGGGTTGATTTTACTGCAGCTACATGGATTACCCATATGGGAAGTTGGATGAAAATCCTGGTCACCGGGGGAATCAAAAGCGGGAAATCGTTTTTTGCAGAAAAAAAAACCCTGGAACTCGCAAACGGACAGACTCCGGTTTACCTGGCGACTGCGGAGAGACATGATGAGGAGATGCAAACAAAAATTGATAAACATCGCCGGCAACGAAAGGATCGTTTCATAACCATTGAGGAGCCTCTTGATCTTCTAGATGCTCTGGGTCTGGCAGAGGAACCGGCTTTGATTGAATGCATGACCCTCTGGCTGAACAACTGGCTTCATTATCAGAAAGATGAGGATCAAATTCTTGGAATCCTGGATCGGCTATTGGCCCTCCCAAGGGATCTGGTCTTTGTTCTCAATGAAGTAGGTCAAGGGATCATTCCGGATAACCCTCTGGCACGTAAGTATGCGGAATGGTCAGGAAGAATCGGGGCGACGCTGGGTTCAGGTTGTGAAGAAATCTGGTACTGCGTTGCCGGGCATCCAATGCGTGTGAAATAGAAAAAGAGAATTTAATGAATGAACAACTAGGAATCATGGTCTGTGGCCATGGAAGTCGAGATGAGCATGCCGTTGAGGAGTTCCAATCCGTGGCCCGGGGTTTAAGGGAAAGAATCCCTCAATATCCAGTGGAGTGGGGATTCCTGGAGTTTGCAACCCCTATCATCAGGGACGGTTTGGATGAACTACAGAAAAAAGGCGTCAACCGAGTCCTCGCAGTTCCTGGAATGCTGTTTGCGGCGGGACACGCAAAAAACGACATTCCTTCGGTGCTTAATACTTATCAAGCTCAGCAAAAGGATTTCAGCATCGAATACGGTAGAGAGCTTGGCATCGACACCCGAATGGTCCGAGCGGCAGGAGCACGCATCGAGGAAGCACTGAAACAATGCGATCAAAATATTCCAAGGCATGAAACCATGCTCATGGTGGTTGGAAGAGGCGCATCAGATCCAGATGCAAACTCGAACGTGGTGAAAGTGATGCGGCTTCTCTGGGAAGGATTGGGGTTTGGTTGGGGTGAGACCTGCTATTCTGGAGTCACTTTTCCTTTGGTGGAACCGGGTTTGGAGCATGCAGCAAGACTCGGATTCAAGCGGATTGTGGTTTTCCCTTACTTTCTTTTCACCGGGATACTGGTCAAAAGAATCTATGCACACACAGATCTTGTGGCACAAAGGCATCCGGAGATTGAATTCATCAAAGCCCCCTATCTTAATGACCATCCGCTCGTGCTGGATACCTTTGCGGAACGCGTGGATGAAATTCTTGAGGGACGGAATCAGATGAATTGCCAACTCTGCAAGTATCGGGAACAGGTTTTGGGATTTGAGACAGAAGTGGGTCTTCCCCAAGAAAGCCATCACCATCATGTTGAGGGAATTGGAACCGGTTCTAGTCATCACCATCATCATGAACATGAGGGTCACACCCATGACCATGATCACGATCATGGACATCATCCCTATCCCCATGCGGATCACCCTCTAGGGCCGAAAACTTTGGAGGAACATTCTTAATTCCAAATACCTCAGTGATCCGGAAGAGATCTATCGGCAATCCTTTGAAATGATCAAAGAAGAAGCCGATTTGTCACGGTTTCCTTCAGAATTCCGTCCGTTGGTCACACGACTGCTCCATTCATGTGGAATGATCGATCTGCAGGAACAAATCCGGTTTCATCCTAAAGCGATGGAGCAGGGAATCCGGGCTTTGAGCCAAGGGGCTACGGTCTTCTGTGACTCCATGATGGTCTCCAAGGGAATCATCACCCGGCATCTTCCTTCTGAAAATCCAGTCCAATGCTGGATAGAAGAAACTTCGGTGGCCGAACGTGCCCAAATGGAAGGGATCACACGCTCCATGGCAGCAGTTGATTGCTGGTCCCTGGAATTGGAGGGCTCACTGGTTGCGATCGGCAATGCTCCGACAGCCTTGTTCCGTCTTTTGGAAATATTGGAAGAAGGGGTTCGGCCACCTGCTCTGATCCTGGGATTTCCCGTCGGTTTTGTGGGAGCTGCAGAATCCAAGCAACTGCTGGAAGTCGAAGCCTCACGCAGGAATATTCCTTACATCACAGTGCTTGGAAGGCGCGGAGGAAGCGCGATGGCTTCCGCAGCTGTGAATGCCATCGCCATAGGAGCGGCATGATGGACAATAAACCTCAACGCTGGCTGAAGGTGGTAGGGATTGGTGAAGATGGCCTTGAAGGAATCTCAACTGCAGCCAAAAAACTGGTTGAATCTGCCGAGGTGCTTTTTGGAGGCAAGAGGCATTTGGAGATGGTTCCTGATGGAAAAGCAGAAAAGATCATTTGGGCCAAGCGAATGAGGGAGGCCGTTCCCAAAATTCTTGAACGGAGAGGCCAGAATATTGTTGTTCTCGCTTCCGGAGATCCGATGTGTTATGGCATCGGCACTAAGCTTCTGCGTCACCTGGAACTAGGTGAAGTCGAAATCCACCCGGTCCTGAATTCATTCTCTTTGGCATGTTCCAGGATGGGATGGTCGCTTCCGGATGTAGAGACCATGACCATTCATGGAAGGCCAGTAACCATGCTGCATCCCTATCTTTATCCTGGAGCCAGGATTCTCTGCCTCAGTGAGGATGCCTCCAGTCCTGCAGAGGCGGCAAGCCTGCTCCATTCAAGAGGCTTTGGTTCCAGTCGTATCACTGTGCTTGAAAATATGGGGGGCGCCAAGGAAAAGATCTATTGTGGAGAAGCACATTCCTGGAATTTCCCTGAGGGTTCCTCCCTGAACACGCTGGCCATCGAATGCTTTGATGAACCAAATCCTGATCTGCTCTCCAGAATTGCAGGCCTACCGGAGTCCGCCTTTCAGCATGACGGCAAGCTGACCAAGCAGGAGGTGCGGTCCTCGGTTTTGTCAAAACTGATGCCCTTTCCCGAGCATCTTCTTTGGGATATTGGAGCTGGATGCGGATCCATCGCCATAGAATGGATGCGCTCTCACCCGAATTGTCATGCCGTTGCCGTGGAACGTTCTTCAGAACGGATAAACATGATCAGGAACAATGCAGATGCTCTGGGCACTCCCATGCTGCAGACCGTCCAGGGAGAGGTCCCTGGAATCATCACTGAGCTTCCAAGGCCGGATGCGGTGTTCCTTGGAGGAGGAATTTCCTTCGAAACCCTGGAGAAATGCTGGGAAGCGTTGGCACCTCTGGGTCGTCTGGTTTCCAATGCTGTCACCCTGGAAAGCGAAAGAGTTCTGCTGGATTGGCAGGCACGTCAGGGTGGTGAGCTTACCCGTATCTCAATCTCTCGTGCTGAAAGCGTTGGAAGTTTTCAGGGCTGGAGGCCCCTAATGCCTGTGACCCAGTTTTCCATGGTCAAACGATGAACGGAACGCTGCTTGGAATCGGTGTGGGGCCTGGAGACCCGGAACTTCTTACCCTCAAGGCGTTGCGACTGATGAATGCCTGTGATGTCCTTGCGTGGCCTGCTCCGGAATCGGGTCAAGGCCTTGCGCATCAAATCGTGGAGCCTCATCTCAAGGCAGGCGATCAGGAGCATCTCCCTCTCCGGCTTCCGATCAGCAGCGATCCCTTCCCGGCTCAGCAGGCTTATGATGAAGCGGCAGAAAAGTTGAGTACCCGACTTTCCGCGGGAAAATCGGTGGGAGTTCTGTGCGAGGGGGATCCGATGTTTTATGGTTCTTTCAGCTACCTCTTTGCCAGACTGAGTCATAACTTTGTTACGGAGGTGATTCCTGGGGTTTCTTCACCCATGGCCTGTGCTTCGGCATCAGGATGGATGCTTGCGTCGAAAAATGAACCTTTCATGGTGCTTCCAGGCCCGATGGATCTCGAAGTACTGCGCAAGAAACTGGAGATGGCAGGCTCTTATGCATTGATGAAAGTGGGCCGACATTTCAAGAAGATTCAAAAACTGCTGGAGGAGATGCACCTCGCTCAAGAGGCCTCTTATGTGGAACATGCGAGCCTGCCTAGTCAGCGAGTGTTGAAGCTGCATCAGGTGGACCCACAAAACGTTCCTTATTTTTCCATGATCTTGGTGCGACGCCATGCCTGAACCTGCAGTCATCTGCCTCCATTCGAACGCACTGCCCCTGGCAGAGAAAGTCGCTGCACTTTGCCAAGGCAAAGTGCATGGCTTGAAAGGCAGGGTGAACGGAGCTCAGGTGGATTTCAAACAAACGGCAGATCATCTGCGCCATTGTTTTCGCAACCAGCATCCATTGATCGGAATCTGCTCCTCAGGCATTCTCATCCGTAGCCTGGTGACGCTTCTTTCAGACAAACACACGGATCCACCTGTATTGGCGGTGGCCGAAGATGCCAGCTGCGTCATTCCCCTCCTTGGAGGTCACCATGGGGCCAACGATCTGGCAAAGAAAATTGCGAAAGGAATCGGAGCATCTGCAGCGGTCACCACGGCAGGAGACCTGAGATTTGGTATTGCACTGGACCAGCCACCTGAAGGCCTTACTCTGGCCAATCCCGAAGATGCTGCTGGGTTCATGGCAGAATTGCTGGCAGGTGCATCGGTCCGGATCGAAGGAGTTCATCCCTGGTTGGAGCAGAGCAGGCTTCCTGAATCACCGGATGGCTCATTGACCGTCCGGCTGACCAGCGAAAAAATCAACGGTTCCTCAAAAGAACTGGTCTATCACCCCAAAACACTGGTGCTTGGAGTCGGCTGTGAACGGGGATGCTCTGCTGAGGAATTGATAGAACTTGCCCAGCAGGTTTTGGGAGATTTCAAAATTTCAGGTGCAACCCATCCATCGTGGGCTCCTCAAAGCCTTGCCGGTATTTTTTCGCTGGACCTGAAGGCCGATGAACCTGCCGTGCATGCACTTGCCGATCATTATGGCGTCCCGGTTCGTTTCTTTTCATCAGAGGAACTGGAAAAGGAAACGCCGCGCCTGCAGAATCCTTCCACCGCCGTGTTTCAGGAAGTCGGCTGTCATGGGGTAGCTGAAGCTGCTGCCCTTCGGGCTGCAGGGGAGTCAGGCCAGCTTTTGGTGCCTAAACTCAAATCAAAACGTGCCACCTGTGCACTGGCAGAATCGCCTGGAATGCTGGAGGTTCACGAACTGGGAAAAAAACAGGGTGTGCTTTCTGTGGTGGGAACCGGCCCTGGCAGTCCGGAATGGAGACTTTCCCAAACCTGTGAATGGTTGGAACAGGCGGAAGATTGGGTTGGATATGAACTTTACCTGGAACTCATCGAAGATTTACGTCAGGGACAAAACTTACATCCTTTCCCGATGGGAGAAGAAACCGGAAGGGTTCGTCATGCCCTGGAACTGGCTTCGCAGGGAAAGAACGTGGCTCTGATTTCATCTGGAGATCCTGGGATTTATGCCATGGCGACCCTGGTGCATGAGCAGCTGGAACAGGAAAACCGTCCTTCCTGGAACCGGATCCGGGTTCGTGTGTCTCCAGGCATTTCCGCTCTTCAGGCTGCAGCGGCCCGAGTTGGAGCACCCTTGGGACATGACTTCTGTGTGATCTCACTTTCCGATCTGCTCACCGAACGTGAAGTGATTCTGCAGCGCCTGGATGCAGCGGCTAAAGGCGATTTTGTCGTTGCCCTTTACAATCCGGTATCGAGCAAGCGCAGGGAACTGCTGGAAATGGCGAGGGATCGGCTGTTGCCCTTCCGCTCTCCTGATACTCCGGTCATCCAGGCTCGAAACCTGGGACGGGCCGAGGAACAGGTGAGTGTATTGAGACTTGAGGAACTGACAACCGAAACACTGGACATGCTAACCGTGGTGTTGATTGGCTCCTCCAAGACCCGGTTTTATTACGACAACAATGCAAATCCCAGGGTCTACACTCCCCGTGGTTATAAGCGGAAAAGACGGAAACAGGAGGCGGCATGACAGTTCATTTCATTGGTGCAGGGCCCGGTGCGCCCGATCTGATCACCGTTCGAGGGCGCAATCTGATTGCGTCTTGTATGGTCTGCCTCTATGCGGGTTCACTTGTACCAAGAGAATTGCTCGATGAAATTCCACAAAACGCACGGATTCTCGATACGGCATCTATGACGCTCGATGAGATCATCACTGAAATGAAAAACGCGGATGAAGAAGGCAAGGATGTCTCCCGAGTGCATTCCGGTGATCCTTCACTCTATGGGGCCATTGCCGAGCAGATGCGGCGGCTTGATGAATTGGGCATTGCCTATGATGTCACACCCGGAGTACCTGCCTATGCGGCTGCGGCGGCGGCCTTGAAGCAGGAACTGACGCTTCCCGAAATCAGCCAGACCCTGATTGCCACACGCACCACCATGCACGCTTCGGCCATGCCGGAAGGTGAGGATCTGAAAACTTTGGGGAAAAGTGGAGCAACCCTGGCCATCCATCTTTCGATCCGGAACATGAAGCACATTGAGGAAACGCTCACTCCGTTTTACGGGGCGGATTGCCCGGTGATCGTTGCCTATCGCGTGGGCTGGCCTGACGAACAATTCATCCATGGAACCCTCTCAACCATCCGGGAGAAGGTACGCAAGTCCAAGATCAGCAGGACGGCTCTTATTCTGGTGGGAAGGGTGTTCGGCGAAAATCAGTTCCGGGACAGTGCGCTTTATCACCCCGATCATGTACATGTTTTGCGCCCTAAGCCAAGAAAGGTATCAGTTGGATAACCATTCCATCACCTGTTCGATCTTTTCGGTTTTGGATACATCTGGTTTTTCCGGACGATCAATCATGATTACGGAGATTGAAAGCTTCCTGGCAGCCAGTAATTTGGGACGCGAGGAAGATCCCCCGCTATTTTTGCTGACCACAAGAGAAATGCTGCGGGAGCGCATCAATTCAATTTCCGCCTCTACGTTAAAAGGCCCTCTTACGATCAGGTTTTCTGCAGGCGGAAATGCTTCTGTCAGCAAAGCAGGCTCTACCGTTCGGATCAGGAAAAACGAATCATGACATCCCCTGAAAACATCAAGGCCTTTGTGTCCACTGGTCAGAAGCACTCGTTGCGGATGCTTAAGCAGCCAGCTTGCCGCAGATTCCAAGTCAGCAAGCATGATCCAATCATCTCCCAACTCCGGTTGCCATGCTGGGCGTTCGAGACGAATCAGGGGAATTCCGGACCCCTTGCAGGCAAGAAAGGCATGATTCGAAATCTGTTCGGCAAAGGGATGGGTTGCATCGATCACAAAGGCCACATTTTCGGTTTGGAGAAATGCTTCCAAACCCGGGATGCCTCCAAATCCTCCGATCCGATGTTCTCCAGAGGGAACTCTGGGATTCCGGGTCGAGCCTCGAAGGGAGGTCAGGACCCGGAAGCGTTGTTCCCAACCTTCCACGACGAGTCTCTCAGCAAGCTCAAAAGCCTCGAGGGTTCCTCCAAGGATCAGAAGTGTCGGTTTGGAACTCATCGTTTTTCAGGGAAGGGAGCGTGTCCGACCAGGGATCCTTCTCGGTTGATGATCATCACTTCTACCGAAACAGGTGCCTCTTGAAGCAGCATCAAAGCCTTATCTCTTGCTTCGCAGGCAATCTGGTCAGCAAGGGGGATTCCATTTTTTTGAGCCATTTCAAGTACCTCACCGGCAGTATTGGCAACTCGTGTTTTCCCGATCATTTCCGGCGACGCATTCAATCCCTGCATCTGTTTCGCAAGCCACTCGAAATCGACTTGGCTGCGTCCCGAATGGAGGTCGAGGTGCCCTCGGGCGAGTTTGCTGAATTTTCCGAATCCTCCTCCAAGGGTCAGCCGCGGTATGGGATGCTTTCTCAGATACTTGAGCAGACCTCCTGCAAAGTCACCCATGTCCAGCATCGCTTCTTCCGGAAGACCATGGTGGTTCTGCACAAAACTTTCACTCGTGGACCCGGTGCAACCTGCTGCATGTTCGAATCCGTTGGCTTGAGCAACGTCGATACCTCGCTGGATCGAATGAATCCAGGCCGAACAGGAAAAAGGAACGACAATCCCGGTCGTGCCGAGGATCGAGATGCCGCCACGAATGCCAAGCCGTGGATTCCAGGTTTTCAATGCCAGTTCCTCTCCACCGGGAACCGAAATCGTGACCAGCACATCCGCCTTGGTCGAATGAATCTCAGCAACCTCTTCCAAGTGGGTTTGGATCATTTGACGTGGAACGGGATTGATCGCTGGTTCTCCAACGGCGAGCGCCAGTCCCGGTTTGGTGACCGTACCGACACCCTCACCGGCCTGAAACCGAACACCACACCCGGGAGGTCCGATTTGGACACGGGATTCTATCAGTGCCTGGTGCGTCACATCCGGATCATCTCCGGCATCTTTGACTACTGCCGCAGTGGCAAAACTTTCACCGAGTTCCTCACGGGCAAGGCAGAACGAAGGGGTCTGGCCGCGAGGAAGGGTGATTTGAACAGGATCAGGAAAGGTTCCTTGAAGCAGTGCGGTGAAGGCGGCCTTGGATGCTGCGGTGGCGCAGGCTCCGGTGGTCCAACCCCGTCTCAGTTCCACATTGGATGGTCTGGGCATTTGATGAAAATCGAGAAGGTTCTGATGACGTTGATCATTTCAGCAGTGTGCGGCAATCGGGAAACAATCTCAATCAACTGTGCCTCATGAAGTCCATTCCAGGAAAAGCCGGAGCGAACGAACAGGCCTTCGAGGAAATCCTTCCAGGTGGATTTGATTTTCCGAAGTTCGAACCGGGCTGGGTCTGGCTCACCGGCGCCGGTCCTGGAGATCCAGGATTGCTGACCCTGCATGCCCTGAACGGGCTGCGGCAAGCAGATGTGGTGATTTACGATGCATTGGTGGATGAAAAAATCCTGACCCTCACCAAGCCTCAATGCGAGTTGAAATACGCAGGCAAACGGGGAGGAAAACCATCTTTGAAGCAGACGGACATTTCCTTCCGGATCATTCAATTCGCACGAAGCGGCAAACGGGTATTGCGACTCAAAGGGGGAGACCCCTTTGTTTTCGGCAGAGGCGGTGAGGAAGCACTGAACCTGGTGGAAGCAGGGATTCCGTTCCGGGTCATTCCAGGAGTGACCTCTGGAACTGCGGCTCCAGCATATGCGGGAATTCCAGTCACTCATCGTGACATCAATTCGGCAGTGACTTTCATCACAGGTCATGGAGCGAATGGGCTGGTTCCGGAACGCCATGACTGGGAAGGCATTGCTAAAGGGTCACCGGTGATTGTGATGTACATGGTGGTTAAGCATATCGAGGCGATTTCATCCAGATTGATGGAAAATGGACGTGCTCCTGATGAACCGGTGGCGGTCATCTCCAAAGCCTGCACCTCTGAGCAGCAAATTCTGGAAACCACCCTTGAATGCTGTGCCAGAGAGGCCACCGATGCCGGCATCGAACCGCCTGCGGTGGTGGTGCTCGGAGAGGTGGTCAGGTTGCGTCAGAGCCTTGACTGGCTTGGAGCCCTCGAAGGACGGGTGCTCCAGCGTGATCCTCTTGGAAAACGAACTTTTCCGGAGACGGGCTGATGTACGTACCTTCTCATTTCAAAGAAGTGGATGAGGAAGCCATCCATAGGTTGGTCCATGAAAATCCTTTCGGGATGCTGCTGATCAACGGAGAACAGGTTCCGGAAGTCACCCATTTGCCCATGCACCTTCAGGCCAATCCTTCCCAAGACAGAATTCTGGGGCATCTTGCCCTCGCGAATCCTCATGCTGTGATGATTCAAGATGGAAAACCCGCATTGGCTATTTTCTCAGGACTTCATGCCTACATCTCTCCACGATGGTATGTCAACGAAGATCAGGTGCCCACCTGGAATTACCAGGTGGTGCATGCCCATGGAATTCTGAGGCGTATTGATGATGAGCCGGAATTTATGCAGCTTCTCGACATGCTCACTCATGATCATGAATCGGATGCGGATCAACCCTGGAAAGCCGACTGGAGCAACGAAAAAATCTCGCGGCTACTGAAAACCATTGTCGGATTCGAACTGCAGGTCGAACACTGGGAAGGAAAGTCCAAACTCGGACAGAATCGTGCTCTGGCAGACCGGAACTCACTCAAAGCCCATCTGGAACGTTCTGAAGATGCCACAAAACATAAATTGGCTGAAACCATGAAATAAAGGAATGAACCAACCATTCTAAAATCATCAACTCAATCTAAATAAACACGAATTTATTGAACAATGGTCAGAATCAACAAGGTATACACCCGAACTGGAGATGAAGGAGAAACAGGACTCGTCGGCGGACGAAGGATTAAAAAAGAACATCTACGTATCGAAGCTTATGGAACCGTCGATGAACTCAACAGTGTGATCGGTCTTTGCGGTAGTTTTCTCTCACAGAAGGCAGGTTCTGTACACCGTGACAAACTGGATCTAATCCTGGAGGCAGTCCAGCAGCGGCTGTTTGATATCGGATCCGAGCTGGCTACCCTGCCGGGGGACGAGTATGAGGGGCAGGTGAAAGTTTCTAATGAAGACACTGCCTGGATGGAGGAGGTGATTGATCTGATGAATGACGATTTGGATCCGCTGAAAAGCTTTATCCTACCGGGAGGAACCCCGCTCAATGCGTTTCTGCATCAGGCCCGGACGGTCTGCCGCAGAGCCGAACGTGCCGTGTTCCGACTTCATCGGGGAGATCCGGTGAGTGCTCCAATCCGCACCTTCATCAATCGACTTTCCGATTTCCTGTTTGTCTGCGGACGTTGGGTGACCGTCACTTTTGATGAGGAAGAAGTGCTCTGGATGCCGGGTAAGGATCTGCCGGACTGGCGCTGGAAATAAGTGAAATATCAGCCATGACACCTAGGAAAGTCTGATGCACCGCATTGCTACCGAAGCCGGCAAGCTGGACCTGGAACGCAAGCTGGAAAGCATACGCCAAAGCCCTGCAGAGATCGTCTTTGTCAGTTCTGCTGACACGGAACTTGCCGCCTTGGCAAGGATCTGGGGACCAAAATTTGGAACCCGTCTGCGACTGATGAATGCTTCTTCGTTGCAGCATCCTGATGCTGCGGAACACTATGCGGATCATGTGCTTGTTCATGCGAAAATAGCCATCTTCCGTCTTCACGGAGGCAAGGCATATTTTCCAAAACTGCTCGACGAACTGCTCCACATCAAATCCCATGGAGCATCGGTGAGAACCCTCGTGCTTGCGGGAACGGATGAATGGGATCCTGAACTCGCAACCTACAATGATTTTTCAGAACCCATTTCACGTAATATCTTCGACTATTTCCGGGAAGGGGGGCTCAGCAATTACGAGCATGCGGCAAAGGCCATGGAGGGTTTGCTCGAAAACCGGTCCGGACCTTTTCCTGATGCAGAGTGCAACCCGACGTTTGGCTGGTACCATCCCCTCGATCAACAGAAACCTGATACTCCGTGTGGAAGAGTCTGGATCACCTTTTACCGTGCCTGGCAGCAGACTGGAGACCTTGACGTCATCGATCATTTGGCATCGGAACTGAACCGGTTGGGGCTCGAAGTTTCCGGTTTCTATGCTTATTCGCTGCGCGAACCTGAAGCTCAGCAAGAGTTGTTGGAACGTGCGGAAACCGAAGCTCCGGATGTGATTCTGACCCTGCAAAGCTTCTCCATCGGGCGCATGGACGAAAGGATCTCCTTTCTCGAAAGCCTGGGCTGCCCTGTGCTGCAGGTGATTGCTTCCAGTGAAAGCCGAGATTCATGGATGGCAAATCCCAGGGGGCTCAATCCGTCGAATGTGGCGATGTCGGTTGCTCTTCCGGAAACTGATGGCAGGGTGCTCACCACCGTGGTGGGTTTCAAGGAGGTCAGTCAAATCCATGAGGAACTCGAGTATCAGGCCAAGGCCATGGTTCCGGACTCAATGCAGATTCGCCATGTCGCTGAACTGACAAAAAACTGGGCGGCATTGAGAACCACCCCGAATTCCGAAAAACGTGTCGCCATCATCCTTGCGAACTATCCAAACCGCGACAGCCGCATCGGAAACGGGGTTGGGCTCGACACTCCTGCCAGCGTCATCCGTTTTCTCAGGAAAATGGAAGAGGATGGTTACCAAGTGGGCACGATTCCGGAAGACGGGGATGACCTGATCCGAATGCTGCAGGCTGGTGTGACCAATGACGGGGAACAGAGTTATGGAAAACCTGTGCGTAATTCGTTTTCCGGTGAAACTCTTCAAAAGAGAGTGGATGAGCTGCCGGAAACAGCTCGTGAAAAATTAATCAGGCAATGGCAGGAAAATCTTCCCTGTGTTGCAAAGGATGAGGGAGTCCCTGTTTCGGGATTGCAACTGGGTAACATCTTTATCGGCATCCAACCCCAGCGTGGGTTTGGGATTCAAACCCAGGCGATTTACCACGATCCTGATTTGACCCCTCCCCCGGCTTACTTGGCCTTTTATGCGTGGATCCGTGAATCCTTTGCTGCCCATGCGGTGATTCATTTCGGCAAGCATGGAAACCTGGAGTGGCTTCCGGGAAGAAGTGTCGCCTTGGGAGCTGATGATTTTCCACAGGCCGTACTGGGACCTCTTCCGCACCTCTATCCCTTCATCGTCAATGATCCTGGAGAAGGTACTCAGGCAAAGCGCCGCACTTCCGCGGTCATCGTCGATCACCTCACCCCTCCCCTGACACGCGCGGGACTCTATGACGACTTGGACCGCATGGAACGGTTGCTGGAAGAACATGCCCACAGCGAAACCCTGTACCCGGAAAGGGCGCATGAGCTCGAACACGAGATCGAACACCTCCTGGAAGAGGCTCCCTGGAAAAAAGAACTTCCAGAGGAAGATGACTGGCTGAATGCCCTGAGCAACCACCTTTGCGAACTCAAGGAGAGCCAGATCCGTTCCGGTCTTCATATCTTCGGTGTGGTGCCTCAAAACGAACGCAGAATCGATTTCCTGTTAAGCCTGCTCCGCATGCCTTCTCAAGAACGTCCTGGACTGTTGCAGGCATTGCTCGGCAAGGTTTTGGGTTTTGACCTCGATCAGCTGCCTTCAAGAGAACGGGAGCAGGTGGAGAATCAGGCCCGCGCCTGGATTGCCCATGAATGTGGGATGGATTCCAAATCGGATCAAGGACTTCCAGAAAACGAGGGCCTGCAACAGTTGCGGAATTGGCTTCACGAAACACTTATTCCCCGCCTGGATCGTTGTGTGTCCGAACCTCAGCGGTTGCTCGAGGGGTTGCGTGGGCGTTTTCTCGCCCCTGGGCCCTCCGGGGCTCCGACTCGTGGAAGGGTCGATGTTCTGCCGACGGGGAGGAATTTTTACTCTGTCGATCCCCGTGTCATCCCCACCCAGACCGCCTGGAGGTGTGGCCGGCAGATGGCAGACGAATTGTTGGAACGCTACCGAGAGGATCACGGGGATTGGCCCAAAACCCTGGCCCTTGTGATCTGGGGTACTTCGAACATGCGAACCGGTGGAGATGATATCGCCCAGGCCCTTTGGCTTTGGGGTTGTGAGCCGGTTTGGGAGCCGGTTTCCGGACGAGTCGTGGATTTCGAAATCCTTCCGCTTTCGGTGCTTGGAAGGCCCAGGGTGGATGTCGTCGTCCGTGTTTCCGGAATGTTCCGTGATGCGTTTGGAGATGCGATGAGGCTGCTTTCGACCATTCCGAAAAGGCTTGCAGCCCTTGAGGAACCCTTGGATCAAAACCCGATCCGTGCTGCTGCACTACAGGACCGCGAGCGTCTTTCTCAAGAAGGCCTTCCCCCGGAGACTGCGGAGCAGCTTGCCGAGTTAAGGGTGTTCAGTTCTGGCCCAGGCTGTTACGGAACTGGACTGTTGCCCCTCATCGATTCCGGAAACTGGGAAGACAGTAAAGATCTCACTGAAGTCTTCCTTAAATGGGGCGGACACGGTTACCGCAGCGACGGAAGCAGCACCGAAGAACTGGAGGTGTTCAAACAAAGGTTGAGCAGTGTTGAAATCGTGCATCAGAATCAGGACAACCGGGAACACGATATTCTTGATTCAGACGATTATTTCCAGTTTCAAGGGGGGCTTCATGCCGCCGTGACCGAACTGCGACGCCAAAGTCCGGCGACCTATCACGGAGACTCGTCCAATCCGGAGAAGGTGCGTGTGCGTTCCCTCAAGGAAGAATTCAACCGCGTCTTTCGCAGCCGTGTGCTCAACCCCAAATGGATCAACGGCATGCGCGAACACGGATACAAAGGGGCTTTCGAAATGGCGGCAACGGTGGATTACCTGTTCGGCTACGATGCCACCTGCGACATCGTTGCCGATTATCAGTACGAGGAGGTTGCCCAAAAACTCCTCCTCGACGAACAGCAACAGCAGTTTTTCATGGATCACAATCCACTTGCTCTTCGGGATGCAGCGCAGAGGCTGCTTGAAGCCAACGAACGTGATCTCTGGGAAGATGCGGACCCAGAAACCCTCAACGCCCTGGAAGCCTCGATCATCCAAATCCAGGGGCAGTTGGAATAGTGGCTAATGATGTTTTGAACAAAAAAATAAAGAATAACATCAGTAAAGACAAAACAGACTCAAAAACATGAATTCATCTCTTTTCCCTTTCACTGCCATCGTCGGCATGGATCTGGCGCGTCATTCGTTGATCTATCATGCGATCGACCGCACCCTGGGCGGCACGGTGTTGATGGGACACCGTGGCTGTGCCAAAAGCACTATGGTCCGTGCTTTTCAGGAAATCCTCCGGCAGGATGACTCTTCAGAGGCACCTTTTGTGGAGGTCCCCCTTGGAGCTTCTGAAGAGAGGTTGCTCGGTTCAGTGGATGCAGCACGACTCGTGGAGCAGGGTGAATGGAAGGAACACCGGGGCCTTCTGGAACAGGCCCACGACGGGGTGCTTTATGTGGATGAAGTCAATCTTCTTCCGGATCATCTGGTGGACCAGACCCTCGATGCCGCGGCCAGCGGACGTTACCGTCTGGAACGTGAAGGTCTTTCCAGAGAGGTGGAGGCACGCTTCATTCTGGTCGGAACAATGAATCCGGAAGAAGGAGACCTTCGGCCCCAGCTGCTGGACCGTTTCACCCACGGCATCATCATCCGGGATGACTACACATCCGAAGAACGCCGGGAGATCGTGCGAGCTCGAATGGCCTTCGAGGATGATCCCGAGGGTTTCCGCAAGGAACACGAAGCAGCGTTGGAGGAATTAAAAGATAGAATCCGCAATGCGCGGGTCCGGCTGAAATCGATAAAAATCCATGAAGAGCAGCGCGTCTCCGTTTCCGAACATGCTGCGTCTTTGGGACTCGAAGGAGTCCGTGCCGAACTGGGGGTGCTCCGAACGGCTCGCTGTGCTGCGGCATGGCGAGGTGATGACGTAGTTCAAGAGGAGGATCTTGAAGAAGCTTGGATGCTCTGTCTCGCTCATCGTCATCCACAAGAAAACCGACACCAGCCTCCTCAGAATTTGGGCAGGCCGCCTGCTCAAATTCAGGATCCAAAAAAGATCCATTCACCGTCTGCCATCACAGCATCGACTCCCCGTGACTCCCGGAAGGAATCGGTCCGACTGGAGGTTTCCAAAGTTTCATCATGTAAAAGTCTTTTGGAGTGGTGGAACCGTCCCGGAGGCCTCATGAAACATCCTGAGTTTTTTTCTGGAACGTCCCGATTGACCCAGCGTGCTTCTGCAGGAAGCCGTATCAACTGGACCGCGAGTCTCTCGGCTTCCAAGAAGCTGGGTTGGAAACCCGGGAATCCGCTAACGATCCGCCATCAAAAACCCGAGCGACGTCCTCTTTTCTGGCTTTTCCTGGATGCCAGCCGTTCTGCTGGTGCCTTGAAATTCTTGGGCTCAGCCCTTGACGCGCTTAAAGGCCTTGGCCTGCGTCAGGCGGCGAGACGCTTCCAAATCCTTCTGCTTCGGGACGACAAGCTGGAATGGAAGGTAAAACGCGGAACTTCCCGAGCAACGCAGCGCTGCCTTGAGGATCTCCAGGAAGCGGGGGGAAAAAGCCGGCTGCATCAGGCGCTGTGGAAGATGAATCAGGCTGTGCGGAAAGTGGGTTTCCTTCCAGGAGACCGACTGCTGCTTTGCAGTGACGGCCTCTTCACTCCTGAATCTGGAGGTTCGCTGGAAGGCGAAAAGCAGCGTTTTCGCATACTGCTGCAAAGGCTTGTTGAGCGGATTCCTTCCTCAGCATGGCTCCATCCTGTTCCAAAACGGGGTATGCGACGTTGGATTCCGGAACTTGCAGAAACTTCAAAAATCCATTTGATTGGACTGGAATGAAATCAAAAGGTCTCATCATCGCCGGAACCCAAAGCAGCAGCGGCAAGACTGCGTTGACTTCAATGCTGCTGGCGGCCATAAAGCAACGAGGGATTCCCGTACAACCCTTCAAGGTAGGTCCGGATTTCATTGATCCAGGATACCATCGTGTGTATTCCGGAGAGGATTCGATCAATCTGGATTCCTGGATCATGGGCGAGTCGGAGGTCTGCCAGGCAGCAGGGAAGTTCACCCTCAACCGGGTCGGCATAGCCGAAGGTGTGATGGGACTTTTTGACGGGGCGAACCCGGATGATGATCAGGGCAGCACGATGGAAATCGCCCGCTGGCTGGAATGGCCCGTGCTGTTGGTGGTCGATGCCTCCCATGCCGGACGATCCATTGCCGCGGCGATCCGGGGTTTCATTGAAGAAGCGGGACCTGGAACCATAGCCGGGCTGATCCTCAACCGTTTGGGCAGTGAAGGACATGGGACCTATCTCCGTAAAGCCTGTGCCGAACTCGAGGTTCCGGTGCTCGGCATGCTGCCTAAAATCCCAGAACTCATGTGGCCTGAACGTCATCTCGGACTCCAGGCAAGCCAGGAAAGAAGGCTTCCGGAAGTGCAGCAGATGGCGGAATTGGCGGAAAACAGGCTCGATCTTTCCGGAATCCTCAATTTCCTTCAGCTTCCTGATTCAGCACAGGACATGGTCAATCAGGAAGAACCAAGGAACGGGCAGAAAAAAAGAATCGGTGTAGCGAGAGATGAGGCTTTTCATTTTTATTATCGTGCCAACCTGGAATGGCTACGAACTTCCGGAGCGGAAGTGATTCCTTTCTCTCCGTTGAATGATCAAACACTTCCGCCGAATCTGGATGGTCTGGTGATCGGAGGAGGTTTTCCTGAAATTTACGCGGAACAAATGTCTGTCAACCATGGCATGCGGGAAGCTCTTCAAGAAGCCATCGCATCAGACCTGCCCTGTTATGCAGAATGCGGAGGATTGATGCTGCTTGCGGAAGCCATGCAAACACAAGATGGTGCTCAGCATCCCATGGTTGGAGCGATTCCAGGTTCAGTGAAAATGACCGACCGTCTGCAGCATTTCGGATATTGCCAGGCAAGGCTTGATCACGATTTGTCCTTCAGGGGGCATGAATTTCATTACTCCTCCTGGAACCAAGAAAAGTCACAGGCCAATGCCTGGACCGTGCAAAGACACGCTGATGGAAGAGAGCGGGTGGAAGGTTTCAAAAACGGGAACCTGCATGCATCCTATGTCCATCTGTATTTTCCAAAGGCCAGAGCGATGCTGTCGCCGATGTTGGGTTTGGAAGGCTCATGACCAGGCGTCATTTTGAGGTCTGGAACAGGCCATGGCCATCCAGAAGGTTGATGTTGTTGGGTACGCATAATGGTAGTTAATGTTAACTTGTCTTTATTCACCTCTGTCTGCATTTTCAAAGGGATGAAAAATGGAGGCAGATTTCAACGCATCTGAGAAGATGCAGTCATTTAATTTAGGAGTTTCAATGAATATACAAGCCATTCAAACTGGGGTATCTGGAGAAATCTCACTGCAAAACCGAATTGTTTCGGCAGCACTGCTCGGTCTGGCAGGACTGGGACTGTTGTTTTTGGTCGGATTTGCTCATGGACCGGAGAACACCCTGCACAATGCTGCGCATGATACGCGGCATGCCTTTACCTTTCCCTGTCACTGATACGTTGTTCTGATGTTGAAAAGAGCTTTCTCGATTGCGCTCATTTCAGGTTTCATTGCAGGATTGTCGGTCACCGCAGTTCAGTCAGTGCTGGTGGTCCCGCTGATCCTTGAGGCAGAAACTTATGAACAAGCCGCTTCGGCGTTTCAGCTTCCACCGGAGGAGAAGCCCTGGGTTCTCATCGGACACGAATGGAAGCATCCTGAGGATGAGGATGCCGGGGAATGGTTTCCTGGAGAAGGAATGGAGCGGACTTTCTACACGGCGGGTTCGAACATCGTCACGGGTGTTGCTTTCGCACTTTTGTTGGTGGGAGTATATTTTGTCCGAGGCAAGCCGGTGGATTTCAATCAGGGTTTGCTCTGGGGTGCAGCAGGTTTCGTGGTGTTTTCTGCAGCACCGGCTTTGGGATTGCCTCCGGAACTTCCCGGCATGACGGCTGCGACTTTGGGAAACCGCCAGCTCTGGTGGTTTGGAACGGTGATCGCGACAGCCATAGGACTCGGTCTTTTCATTGAAAAGAGATCGGTCCTGCCGAGGATGGTGGCGATGTTGCTGCTCTGTCTTCCGCATCTGATCGGAGCGCCGCATGTAGTGGTCAGCAAAAGCGTGGTGCCGGCCGAACTCTCTGCACAGTTTGCAGTTTCATCATTGGTCAGTGCGGCCCTGTTCTGGATGGTGCTGGGTGGTGTTTCAGGGTTTTTCTACCAGCGCATTATGCTTTCCAGTAAACAGCCCCAT
>Ga0208639_1000990_pt1 | contig 19669 bp, 18 predicted proteins | sample ETNtaG_33_FD_185772 | JGI IMG/M metagenome (GOLD analysis project Ga0208639, IMG submission 185772) | Marine microbial and viral communities from oxygen minimum zone, Eastern Pacific Ocean - ETNP201310SV76 (SPAdes) (version 2) | ecosystem: Environmental > Aquatic > Marine > Oceanic ...
GCCCTTACTTGCGCCGTAGGGAATGCTATTGTCGAATGCCCTGAGGGACTGCAAGGATGCGATATTAATGATTCTTCCCCAGCCATATTCTTTCATCTTTTCAACAACTAATTGACTTAATTGATAGGGCGCAGTTAAATTGATATCTATGGTTTTTTGCCAAGCATTAAGCGTCATCTCTTCAGCAGGAAGTCTGACATTAATGCCAGCGGCGTTAATTAAAATATCTATTTTTTTTGACACGCTATAGATATGAGATAGCATCTCTTCTAATTTAGTTGAATTGGTTACGTCAACTCGAAAAAATGCAGCTTGAGAGCCTAGTGCTTCTATCTCTTTTATGGTCTCATCTGCATTATCATCTATGCTTGCAATCCAAACAAATGCCCCTGCACGGGCCAATGCCAATGCTATCATTTTGCCAACACCACTGCTGCCACCAGTCACCAGGGCAATTTTATTGTCCAGAGAAAAATTATTTAAATCCATACAATCTACTCCTGTACTGGGCTGCCCAAATCAAATGTTTCATTTGGAAAATATTTACTTAATCTGACATCTGAAGCCCTGGCATGTCCCTCCATCCCTTCTAGTCTAGATATTCTGGAGGCGGTTTGAGCAATATGCCTTGTTGATTCTCGGTCCATTCTCTGCCATGTCAGCACTTTTAAAAATTTGTGCGCCGATAATCCGCCCGAATAGCGTCCAGCCCCTTTAGTGGGGAGAATATGGTTTGGACCAGATGATTTGTCTCCAAAAGTTACGGTTGTCTCTTCACCCAAAAATAATGAACCGTAGCAGGTTAAATTTTCTAACCACCAGTCGAGATCTTGACACTGAACCTCAAGATGTTCAGATGCATATTCATCTGAAATATGGACAACCTCTTCACGAGAATCACACAATATAACTTCACCATAGTCACGCCAAGCACAGTAAGCGGCATCTTTAGCTGTCGGTGGAAGTTTATCGATGTATTGAGGCACCAATTCCATTACTTTTTCGGCTATTTCTTTGGATGTTGTAAACAGCCATCCAGGTGATTCATGTCCGTGTTCCATTTGACCCACCAAGTCGATAGCGACAACATCAGCATCTGCAGTTTCATCTGCAATAATTGCAACCTCAGAGGGGCCAGCGAAAACATCAATACCAACCTTGCCGAATAGTGTTCTTTTTGCCTCTGCAACAAATTTGTTTCCTGGGCCGACAATGATGTCAGCCTTTTTACCTGTAAATAGACCATAAGTCATACTGGCTATTGCCTGAACTCCGCCCAATGTCATCATGTAATCAGCGCCAGCAGCTTTCATCGCATAGAGTACATAAGGATGAATGCTTTTACCTTTGTATGGTGTTGAGCAGGCGATTATGCAAGGAACCCCGGCAGCTTTAGCTGTAGCTATACTCATATAGGCTGATGCAATATGAGCGTAACGACCAGTAGGGACATAGCAACCAGCAACATTTACCGGTAGCAATTTCTGTCCAGCCTCGACACCGTTATTTTTGCTACAGAACTCATCGATAGAGTCACGCTGTTCTTTAGCAAAGTCATAAACCTGTTGGCAGGCAAAATCAATATCATCTTTGACATTTTGAGGAACCTCAGAAGTGATTTTTTCAATTTCATCATCTGTAAGTAGGATGTCTCCAGTCCAGTTATCGAGTTTCGCTGCGTAATCACGTACAGCCTGTTCTCCATCTTTTTCAATATTGTTAAGCATCTCGTTAACAACGTTCTGCGCTTCAAGAGTATTGGTTTCAGCAGTTTTATGGGCTTTCTTTAAGTATTTCATTTTTGTCCTTTTTGTATTTAAGATTTAATTAATTTTTTTTCATCCAGCAATTTGTATTAATCATGATATTGATTTTGTCAACTTTACAATCTCATCATAAAGTTCTTGAGGTATAGCAATTGTTTTCGTTTTTTCACGCCATTTTCTTTTTTCTAGGCGTTTGTTGCCTGGCAGTCTTGTTGAGGGTTGCTCGAGTATGGCGTTTATAATAGTTTCCACACGTTCACTAAAAACATCCCCAGAAAAGAAACTCGGGTCTATCGCAATTATGAGTTGTCCTACACCTGGCGAGTCACCTTCTGAATCAAAAAATGAGCTCGCCTCGAAACCAAAATTTGAACCAGTAAGGGCGGCACTAAGTATTTCAATCATCAACGCTAAGGCGCTACCTTTAGCGTCTCCAATAGGTAGCATAGCCCCAGCAAGAGCTTTTTTTGCGTCACTCGTTGGATTACCTTGTTCATCAATAGCCCAACCTTGAGGTATACGCTCATTTTTTTGATTGGCCATCATCACTTTGCCGCGTGCAACTTTGCTTAAACTTAAATCAATAACCAATGGCGGGGTTTTACTTCTTGGTACAGAGAATGCTATCGGATTGGTGCCATATAAAGCTTTAGATCCTCCCCATGGCGGAATCGCTTTAGGGGTATTGCCAAACATTAAACCTATTAGTTCAGACTCTGCTAGACGTTCAACATGGCGTCCGGCTTGCCCAAAATGGTGTGAATGGGAAATACTGGCAACTGCAATGCCATATTTTTTACTACAGCTGACTAATTCTTTTATCGCCAATGAGAGAGCCGGATAGGCAAAACCATTTTTTGCGTCAATCCTAATAACAGCACCATTACTGCCAACAATTGCAGGTTTTGCATTGCCATCAACCTTGCCAGAAGAGAGCTGTTGTATATATGAAGGTACTCGTGAAAGACCGTGTCCAGATTGACCATCAATTTCAGCACAAATTAATGCATCAGCAACCTCTTTGGCGTTTTCCGTTGATGTCTGGTGCTTTTGCAGGGCATCAAATACTAACTCCCATGCCTCATTTTCATCCAACTGTAATGTGTTTTGCAATTGCTACCCCTAGAGTGACTGATCCATCAATGTTAGGCGCTCTCATATAAACGTGTTAATACAAATTCTTGATGGCCAAGTATCTCAGCAGCAGTCATTCTGCCATTAGCAGTGCAGACTAGGTTTTCAAGTAATTTATCTCCTGCTTGGTCGAGGTTTATGTCTCTATTTAGTAGACCTGTTACATCTACATCAACGTGTTCGGACATTGTTCTTACCGTTCTCGGATTGGCGCAAATTTTGATTACCGGTAGGATAGGGTTGCCGATGATGTTTCCTTGCCCGGTAGGGAAAAAGTGCGCTACATAACCAGAGGCGGCGCATAAAGTAACCATTTCAGCTGCTGCAGATGATGAATCCATAAACCATAATCCTTTTCCAGTTGGCATCTCAGCTTTGTCCAATACACCATCAACTTGGCATTTTTTGCCAATCTTTTGGATGTTACCAAGAGCCTTCTCTTCGATAGTAGTCAGACCACCTTCAATATTGCCTTTGGTAGGTTGTGATTCGGACAAATCGTCCGTCTTAAATCTCTCTATCATGTCTTGATAGCGATTAAACATAAACATAAACTGTTCAGCGACAGCTTTATTTGCACATCTTGCTTCGACTAAATGTTCGCCACCAGTAATTTCTGATGTCTCGCCAAACAGCAATGTGCTGTTGATCTCATATAATTTATCGAATGCATTTCCAACGGTTGGATTTGAACCAAAACCTGATGTTGTATCGGATTCACCGCACTTAGTTGATACCCATAGTTCACTAATATTGCAAGGCTCTCGCTGCAGGCCGCTAGCATAATGGACCATGTCGTAGGCCGCCTTAGAGGCATCGGCAATAGTCTGGGTGTCACCTTTCTTCTCGATTGAGAAACCTTTGACCGGCTTCCCTGTGATGGCAATACCGTCAACTATCTTTTGGGTCCATCCTGGTTCAATGCCGATAACTACAACAGCAGCAACATTAGGATTAGCGCCAGTACCAATCATTGTACGAAAGTGTAGATCTAGATCTTCTCCAAATTGTAGTCTTCCGTATGGGTGAGGTAATGCGATAGTGCCTTTAATATTATTGGCAACGGCTTCACATGCCGCGTTTGATATATCATCAACTGGTAGGATAACGACATAATTACGAATACCTACTCTATTATTATCTCGGCGAAATCCATAAATTTTTTGATCTAATTTCATATTACCACCTTTTTGTTTTTACGTTATGAACATGCAAATGATCGCCTGCAGATATATCTGCAATTGTGCGACCGATGTCGGTTCCGTATTTTATTACTGTGCTGTCTTTTTTGAGTCCTCTTATGGCCACTTTATGACCAATCGGGATGTCCTGATTGATCTTTATATCGATTAACTTGTCCTGATCCATTATCCAACCAGTCAATGTGTCATTAGTTTTAAGACCTTCAACGGTGACAACGCCTACAGAGTCATTCTCATCATGAACAATGAATTGAATCATGCCCTATTCTCCTATAAATATAGATAATTCTGTTATATACTTTAATTGTAAGTTTAACATACAAATATATTATATCATATATATGAATTAATAATGTACAAGTATTTTCAATATAATATAAAAACTCCTATCTAGAGGAACTCTATAATTGCAATATTGAAATTTATTTGATTGGGTTAAGAATATATGTCATCAAGAGAATTTAATACTACAAAAATGATACTTAAATTTGGTATTTTTAAAGCGCCACTCATCTGGCTTTGTAGACCTAAAGTTGTTGAGCATACCGATGAAAGATTAGAGGTTAGAATTGCATTAAGACGAAGAACGAAAAATCATCTTGGTAGTATGTATTTTGGCGCACTAGCAGTAGGTGCAGATGTCACAGGAGGTTTTCTTGCAATGGACCCTATTGTTGAAAGTGGGCGCAATATCCATTTAATATTTAAAGACTTCAAGGCTGATTTTCTTAGGCGTCCAGAAGGCGATGTTCATTTCTCTTGTAATGACGGTTTAGCTATAAGGGAACTCGTAAAAAAGGTGATTGAGAGTGGTGAAAGACTCAACTACAAAATGAACATAGAGGCGACTGTTCCTTCGCTTTCATATGAGGCAGTGGCAAGGTTTGAACTTACCTTGTCTTTGAAAGACAAAACTGTCTGAAAAAAAACTAGCCTTTTACTCTAGAAGTGTTGCGCCGGTCTCCATACGAATAACTTTTCCATCCTTTATTTGATGAAAGGCTAGAACTGCTTCACGAGATCCATCTGGAAAGCTCATTACTCCGTGGGTAACCATAGCATCATCATTTTCATAAAGACAGCGCGACTCATGAGTTACGAAGTCATCGCTATTCATTAGCATTGTAAACATTTCAATGGATTTCTCTCTATTCAATGTTGTGCCATCCTGATGGCTAATAAATTCAAAGTCATTGTGCATGGTAGCTGCAAAAGCATCCATATCCTTATTTGCACTTGCTCCTTCTCTTATTTTATAAATTGACATAATTGTTACTCCTAAAATAAAAAATCACATTATGCACTATTTATCAGAAATTGTGCGCCCAGTTTCGTACCAGGACTTTCCAAAAACCCTTCTACATCCAGAATTGCAAAACGTTACAAGTCTATAAAAATTAGTAATAGAGAATGGTGGAGATGGGGGGAGTTGAACCCCCGTCCGAAAACCTTCAGTCAAGAAATCTACATGCTTAGTTCAGGTCTATTGTTTTAACTTTTTACCACCCGACCAACAGGGATGTAGAAAGCGATTTTAGATTAGGTTTTAACCCTATTATCCTAAAAAAATAATAGTGGCGAGTCTGTAAGCGACCGTTATCTAAAAAGCACAGACAACTTCTAAGTAACGGTTAGCATTATGCTGCTAAAGCGTAGTTGTCTTCGTTTGCAACTATTATTTAAAGAACGTTTTTACGAGCAATCTTTATCCTCGACATGCATCCTTGAAATCCAACTCCTCGTCGAAGCCATGTCATCCCCAGATGACTATATTATACGCTTTATTATGAGAATTTAGCTAATTGTAACTCGAGCAAATTTTCTTTTGCCAACTTGATATACTGCTGTGCCTGCTTCCGGTTCGAGATCTTTATCGGTAATTTTTTCACCATCTATTTTTGCTGCTCCCTGTTTAATCATACGCAAAGCTTCAGAAGTAGAGCTGGCGAGATTCGAATCTTTTAGTAGGTTGGCAATCTTAATTCCCTTAAGGAAAGAAAACTCGTCCATCTCTTTGGGAGTTTGGTTTTTTGCAAATCGGTCAATGAAGTTTTGTTGTGCTTTTTTAGCTTGGTCAGTGTCATGGAAGCGAGTAATGATTTCTTCTGCCAATCGAAACTTGATGTTTCGAGGATTTTCACCATCACTGACTTCTTTTTTCCAAGATTCTATAGTCTCTAGTGACTCGAAACTCAGCAACTCAAGGTAGCGCCACATGAGTTCATCTGAGATTGACATAATCTTGCCAAACATGCTGTCAGGTGACTCGTCAATGCCGATATAGTTCTCAAGTGACTTACTCATCTTTTGGACACCATCAAGACCCTCTAATAGAGGCATAGTAAGAATAACTTGAGGTTCCATTCCGGCTTGTTTTTGGAGATCTCTACCTACCAGGAGATTAAACTTTTGATCACTACCTCCAAGTTCCATGTCAGATTGAAGTGCAACAGAATCGAAACCTTGTACAAGCGGGTATAAAAATTCGTGTATCGAAATTGCCTGCTCAGATTTGTATCTTTTTGAGAAGTCATCACGCTCCAGCATTCTTGCAACAGTATGCTTTGAAGCCAAATTAATCATATCTGCAGAACTCATCTTACTCATCCATTCAGAGTTAAAAGCAATCTTTGTTTTATCTTTATCGAGAATCTTAAAAACTTGCTCTTCATAGGTTTTCGCGTTTTCTAGAACCTCATCTTTTGTGAGCGGTTTGCGAGTGACGTTTTTACCTGTTGGGTCGCCAATCATGCCAGTAAAGTCACCTATCAAAAAGATAATCTCGTGACCAAGATCTTGGAGTTGTTTCAACTTATTAATGACAACTGTATGCCCAAGGTGTAGGTCAGGAGCTGTTGGATCCATCCCCAATTTGATTCTTAATGGCTTATTTTTTTCAAGTTTTTTCTTTAATTCATCAAGAGGTAATATTTCATCTGTACCCCTCTCAATAATAGCTAATGTGTCCTGAATATTCATAATTATGTCGCTCTATGGTCTCGTATGTCCGTCACCTTGGACAATATATTTTTGTGAAGTTAAACCTTCAAGTCCGACCGGCCCACGGACATGAAATTTATCGGTACTAATACCAATTTCTGCGCCCAGTCCGTACTCAAACCCATCGGCAAAGGCTGTCGAAGCATTCACCATCACTGAAGATGAATCAACCTCTGCCATGAACTTTTTTGCGCGTGATTTATTTTCTGTAACGATAGCGTCGGTATGCGATGAGCCGTATTTCTCGATATGAGAGATTGCCTCATCCAACGAATCTACAATTCTCACTGAAAGAATCGGTGCTAGATATTCCTCGCTCCAGTCATCCTCTGATGCTGCGATTATCTTGTCTGAGCATTTCTGAGATTCTTGACAACCACGCAATTCAACTCCTTTGTCAACATATAATCCAATCAATTGATCGAGTGTTTCTGATTTCAAGTCCTTATGTACCAGCAATGTCTCAGTAGCATTACAGACTCCGTAACGACGAGTTTTGCCATTAAACGCTATATCTATGGCTTTTTGCGAGTCGGCCTCTTTATCGAGATAGGTATGGCAAACTCCATGCAGATGCTTAATGACAGGCATCTTGGCATGATTACTGATATTTTCAATCAAACCTTTGCCACCCCTTGGAATAATGGCGTCAACATAGTCGCTAGCCTGAACAAGTTTGGTTACCGCTTCACGGTCAGTGGTATCTATTATCTGGACAGCATTTGCATCTAGGCCAGCATCACTCAAAGCCCCCTTAATGCATTTATATAACGCTAGATTTGAATGTATAGCTTCCGAACCACCACGTAGAATTACTGCATTGCCAGATTTTAAGCAAAGCGCAGCTGCATCAATTGTGACATTCGGACGAGATTCATAGATGATACCAATGACACCAATTGAAACCCTCATTTTGCAGATCTGAATACCGCTAGGGCGATCTTTAAGTTCTGTTGTTTCACCAATCGGATCAGGGAGAGTAATTATTTGTTCTAAGCTTTCAATAATACCGTTTATTCTTTCTGAATTAAGCATTAAACGGTCCAAAAGTGCATCATCAAGACCGCTACTCTTGCCAGCCGTTAAATCCTTATTATTGGCAATAAGTATCAAGTCCTGATTTTTTTGCAGATTAGTGATAATATTACGTAAAACAGAATTTTTTTTATCAGCACCTGCAGTGCGTAAGGAGCGTGAGGCTGTTTTGGCTTTTTGCCCTAGGTTTGTTATCAGTTCAGTTATTGAGTCCATTTTGTTTTCCTGACAAGGTTATAAATACACCTTGTAATTCGTCATAAACGTTAAGATTATCCATACCTTTGAGTGAGCGGTCAATACGACCAAGAGTCAACAGTATTTTCTGGAGTCCTTGATAGGAGTGTTGTTTTAGGGCGTTTGTAATCAAGGGTTTCCTTTTTTGCCAAACGTGATGTTTTGCAAGTACTTTGTCAATTGCTTCATTATGTTGCAGTTCGACTGACATCAAAATGAGGGACTTAATTTCTCGGTAGAGCGAAGAAATTATAATGATTGGTGGGGTCAATTCATTACTTAGAGAGGTAAATATTTTGGTTACTTTTTCCGTATCACCTTTTAGTGCAGCATCGATTAATCCAAAAACTGAGTAGTGCGACTGTTGATCTATTTGATTGAGAAACTCTTTGCTATCGATATAGCCATCTGGATAGGCAATCTTTAGTTTTTGAATTTCCTGCATAGTAGCTAGAAGGTTTCCTTCAGTGCAGTATGCGATTGCATTAGCGACATCTTTATCAGCCTTCAAACCTAGTTCATTCATATGGTTTATAATCCAACCAACTAGCTGTTCGATTTGAACCTCCCAGTGCTGAATAATTGTGCCACTCTGGTCGAGCGCCTTAAACCATTTGCTTTTTTGCTGAGCCATATCTAATTTGCCAGCGGATACTATAACGAGGACGTCATTGGGTAAACTGTCAGCAAGCAAAGTAATTGCTTTTGAACCCTTAACTCCAACCTTCCCAGTAGTTAAGCGCAACTCAACTATTCTTTTTTCAGCGAAAAGCGATGGACTTGAAATATTGGCAATGATTTCATCCCAAGAGGAGTGACCATCAACGTCATATCTTGTTTTTTCACCAAAACCTGATGCTATTGCTGAGTCCTTAATTGTCTGCAAACTCTTCTCGACTAGAAGAATTTCTGGTCCAAAAACCAAATAGATTGACTTTATACCTTGTGATAGTTGGTCATTGAGCTGTTCAGGCTTTATTTTCATGAGTTATAAGTTGAAACTATAGTTGACAGCAAGAGCTTGATCGATAAGGCAGTTGAGTTAGTAGTAATCATTATGTCATACTTGCAAAATAAATTGGTGTCAAACCTTGAAATAATGGCATCAATCCCTATATATATAGTCAATAGGGTATATTTACCGTTCTGTATTTAGGATAAATTCTGTTATGTATAAGAATATTTTACTATGGTTGGTTTTAGGTAGTGTGATTGCTTCTCTTTTTGGGCAATTCAAAATTGAAGACAATAGAAATCAAATTAGTTATTCACAGTTTATTGAGAGTGTCAATCAAGGCAATGTCTCAAGTGTCAAGATTGCGGGAAGTCAAATTACCGGTGAAACCTCATTAGGGCAGGAATTTGAGACCTATAGCCCAGGTGATTTGGGCATGATGGGCGATCTGCTTAATAATGGTGTCTCGGTACAGGCAATACCACCAGCCAAAGAGAGCTTTGTTAAGCAGTTAATCATTTCGCTCGCACCAATACTTTTGCTTATCGGAGTCATTCTATATACAATGCGTGGCGCTGGTGGAGCTATGGGCGGAAAGAATCCAATGTCCTTCGGAAAGTCAAAAGCACGTTTGATTACAAAAGATGAGTCTCATGTCACTTTTGAAGATGTTGCGGGAGTTGATGAGGCAAAAGAAGAGGTAAGTGAGTTAGTTGATTTCCTTTCTGATCCGAGTAAATTTACCAGGGTAGGTGGAAAAATTCCAAAAGGAGTCCTCATGGTAGGACCTCCTGGTACTGGTAAAACCCTACTTGCAAAAGCTGTAGCCGGTGAGGCTGACGTTCCTTTCTTCTTTATTTCTGGATCTGATTTCGTTGAAATGTTTGTTGGTGTTGGTGCTTCACGTGTACGTGACATGTTTGAACAGGCCAAAAAGAATGCCCCCTGTATTATCTTTATTGATGAGATTGATGCAGTAGGTCGTCAGCGTGGAGCTGGTTTGGGCGGTGGACATGACGAGCGTGAACAAACCCTTAACCAGATGCTAGTTGAAATGGATGGCTTTGAAGGTACAGAGGGTGTTATCGTTGTTGCCGCAACGAACCGTCCTGACGTTTTGGATCCTGCACTTCTAAGACCTGGAAGGTTTGATCGTACAGTAACGGTTGGCTTGCCAGACATAAATGGCCGTGATGCTATTTTGAAGATACACATGAAGAAGTTACCTGTTGCAAAAAACGTCAAATCGATTGATATTGCCAGAGGCACTCCAGGTTTTTCTGGTGCTGATCTGGCCAATTTAACCAATGAAGCGGCATTAATTGCAGCCGGGCTAGATAAAAAGTTAGTCGGCATGAGAGAATTCGAAAAAGCCAAAGATAAGATAATGATGGGTTCCGAACGCAAGAGCATGGTTATGGATGAGGCGGAAAAAGAAATGACCGCATATCATGAAGCTGGACACGCAATAGTTGGTCGTCTGGTGCCAGAACATGACCCTGTATACAAGGTCAGCATTATTCCACGAGGTAGGGCTTTGGGTGTGACCATGTTTCTGCCCGAAAAAGATAAGTACAGTATTTCAAAGCGCAAAATTAACTCTCAAATTGCTTCATTGTTTGGCGGTCGAATTGCAGAAGAACTTGTCTATGGCAAAGACGCTGTAACAACTGGCGCAAGTAATGACATTGAGCGTGCCACTGAGCTCGCCCATAAAATGGTTAAACTTTGGGGTATGTCAGACGTGATGGGTCCATTGGCTTATGGTGAAGATGAGGGTGAAGTTTTCTTGGGTCGCCAAGTCACAAAACATAAGCATATATCAGAAAAAACATTCAATAAGGTCGACTCTGAAATTAGGATAATTGTCGACTCTAATTACGAAAAAGCATACAAGATTCTGAAAGAAAACAGAGATATTTTAGATGCCATGGCAGCAGCTTTGGTTGAGTTTGAGACTATCGATAAGGAACAGATTGATGACTTGATGGCGAGGAAACCGATGCGAGAGGCGGCTGAAATTGTTGACTCTGATGAAGCTTCTTCAGATCTTGGAACAGGTAGAGAGGCTCAAGGGTCTAAACCTTCCTCTGACGATAAGCATACTGGCGGCGGTACTGAAGAGTTCGCATAATTCGAGTTAGGCTTGATGGCTAATCATCCAATTATTATGGGGGTGTTAAATATCACCCCCGATTCATTTTCTGATGGCGGGAGATTTTTTGAATCTCAAAATGCAATTGACCAAGCCATCTTAATGGTTGAGCAGGGCGCTGATATTATTGATATCGGTGGTGAATCTACCCAGCCTGGCGCTCCTGGGGTAAGTGAGAAAGATGAATTGAATAGGGTATTGCCTGTAATTGAGGCGTTATGTGGCAACATCAATGTGCCGATATCAATTGACACCTCAAAGCCTATTGTCATGAAAAGAGCAGTGGAGTCTGGCGCAAGTATTATCAATGATGTTTTTGCACTGAGACTTGATGGCGCCCTTGAAATGGCGGCATCACTGGGAGTGGATGTATGTTTAATGCATATGCAAGGAAACCCAAGGACTATGCAGCAAAATCCAAGGTATGATGATGTTGTGCTCGAAGTAAAAGATTTTTTTGCTGAACGCGTTAAAGCCTGCGGAAGGGTTGGCATAAAGCCAGAATCGATAACTCTTGATCCAGGGTTTGGGTTTGGTAAGAATTTGGCACACAATGTTGCGTTGTTGAAAAATTTATCTGAATTTCATGAATTCGGCGTCTCCATCCTGGCTGGGCTTTCGCGTAAATCAATGATTGGTACATTGTTAGGTGATAAAGAGGTCGATGAAAGAATGATTGGTAGCGTAACCGCGGCCTTGATTGCTGCAGATAATGGTGCAGATATCATTAGAGTCCATGACGTTGCTGAAACCAAAGATGCACTAAAGGTTTGGCAGCAGATTAAACATTTTAGGGAGTAATTTGTGCAAAAATTTTTTGGGACAGACGGGATAAGAGGCACAGTAGGAAAGGCACCAATCACCGCAGACTTTGTCTTAAAAGTTGGCTGGGCGGTTGGTTCAGTATTGGCGGAGAAAGGCAAGGCGAGCGTTATTATAGGCAAGGATACGCGCGTCTCTGGTTACCTGTTTGAATCTGCACTTGAAGCTGGTTTTTTGTCAGCAGGAGTTAATGTTGGTCTTTTAGGGCCTATGCCTACACCAGGAGTTGCATACCTAACTCAGGCATATGGAGCAAGTGCAGGAGTTGTTATCAGCGCTTCTCATAACCACTTTCAAGATAACGGAATCAAATTATTTTCAGACAAGGGTTTTAAACTTAATGACAAAACACAGCAAGCCATAGAAGAAAAATTATCTTCTCCTATGGTTAGTGTTGATACAGCAAGTATAGGTAAGGCAGTTAGACACGACCAAGCTCTAGGTCGCTACATTGAATTCTGTAAGTCAACATTTAATCGAGCAGTTGACCTTTCAAGACTAAAGATTATCATTGACTGCGCCAACGGTGCAACCTACCACATTGCTCAAAATGTCTTTGCTGAGTTGGGAGCCGAAGTTATTATGATTAATAACCAGCCAGATGGCTACAATATTAACCTTAATTGTGGAGCCACGGATACTAAACATCTTCAGCGGGAGGTGGTGAAATGTGAGGCAGACCTAGGCATTGCTTTTGATGGTGATGGTGACCGCGTTGCAATGATTGATCACCACGGTGAGGCTGTAGATGGGGACGAGATATTGTTTATTATTGCCAAAGCCTGGCATGCAAAAGGGAGACTCAAATCAAAAACAGTGGTTGGTACAAAAATGACTAACCTAGGTGCGCGTCAAGCATTTGCTAAACTTGACATTGAATTCATAGAGGCAGATGTCGGAGACCGCTATGTGATGGAGAAAATTAAGTCTAATAAGGCTATCCTTGGGGGCGAAGGTTCTGGCCATATTATCTGTCTAAACAAGTCTACATCTGGCGATGGAATTATTTCTGCTTTGCAAGTATTAGAAGTTATGTGCAAGAATGATAAAACACTCCATGAACTTAAAAGTGAAATGAAAAAATATCCCCAGACGCTTGTCAACGTTAAAACAAATGGCAAACTCGATTTGGATAATCATGGCGACCTTAACAAGGCCTTAAAAACTGTCAATTCAGGACTAGGTAAAAATGGCCGTGTCCTTATCAGGCCTTCAGGTACCGAGCCCATAGTTCGTGTGATGGTCGAATGTAATGATGCAGATTTAGCCAAAAAAAGCGCAAAACAATTAGCAAAGATACTTAAATCATAGTTCCTTGTATTTGTTAGATTTCTTGTATTTCAATATAATGTCGTTTTTATTCTAACGGCGCAACAGTAATAATTCATGAACTTTACATCACTAGAATTAAGTTTAGTTGCATTAATTTTTTGCTGGTCAGGTTTTGTTAGAACAGGTCTGGGTTTTGGTGGCGCTGCGTTAGGTTTACCTCTAATGATGTTGGTGGCTGGATCGCCTATTGATTGGCTACCAATTATTGGAATTCATTTATTGTTTTTTTCAGGGATCTCTCTTTCAAATGCATTAAAAAAGGTCGACTGGAACTATCTAAAAGGATCACTTCCTTGGATTTTGCCAGCAAAAATCTTGGGAGTTGTTGGGCTAATTAATTTACCAGCACAAGTGATGACTGTAATTGTTTATTTGATTACCTGCTTGTATGCAATAACTTGGATTCTTGATCGTCCAATTAGTTCGCAAAAAAAATGGGTCGACAACTTGCTGTTGACTTTGGGTGGTTATATTTCAGGCACCTCTCTTACTGGGGCGCCTCTAATTGTTGCCGTATATATGCGACATATTACCAAAGAAAAATTACGTAACACTTTATTTGTGCTGTGGTTTTTCTTGGTAACGATTAAGATGACGGCCTTTATAGCGGTTGATGTTTATGTAGACTGGCTATTTGCATTGATGTTGATTCCTGCAGCTGCTGTAGGACACATTATTGGATTAAAAGTGCATGACAAAATTATGGAAAATGATCAAAGATTTAAACGCTGGATAGGCAGTGTTCTGATTTTGGTTTGTCTAATTGGTTTTTCTAGGATGCTCATTAACTAACTTAATTATTGGACTTATTTTCCAGATGGCCAAGAGGTATTTCAGTTGTACTTTTGATTTCCTCTATTGCAAAGTGTGATGTCACTTTAAGAAAATGAACTTTTTCAATCAAGCGCTTATAAAAGTTATCATAACTTTCAATATCATTAACAAGAACCTTCAATATATAGTCAATTTCACCACTCATACGAAAGCATTCTATTACTTCTGGTAACTCCTGGATAGTCCTTGAGAAGAGCCTTAATTTTTCAGGGTCATGAGTATTGACAGTGACGAATACCATAGTGGTGACCTTTAATCCAATTCTTTTGCGGTCGATTAAAGAAACAGTCTTGCTAATATAGCCAAGTTTTTTTAACTGATTAATGCGCTTCCAGCATGGAGTTGTAGAGAGGTGAACTTCTTTTGATAAATTCTGAATTGTCATTTCTGCATTACTTTGCAGTAATTTAAGCAGTTTGATATCAATTGCATCCATAAATGTTTATCACAAAAATTGAAAATAATAAATTTTTTTTCTATTAAATGCGATTATAACAGCAAATAAGGTTCTTTTTTTCTAGAAAAAAATAAAATAATAGAAAATGTTACTATAATTTATATTAACTATAAATTGATATAAAAATATGTACGAATACAATACAGATGACACTCAGTTCCTTGTTGAAAGAGTCGACCAGTTTGAAAAACAGTTGAAAAGATACTTGGATGGTGATTTGGATGACGCTAAATTCAAAAGTCTAAGGTTAAGAAACGGTCTTTATATGGAATTGCACGCTCATATGTTGCGTGTTGCTATTCCTTACGGTGTAATGAGTTCAAAACAATTAAGAGCGCTCGCTGACGTGGCAGACAAGTACGACCGTGGTTATGGCCACTTTACTACCCGTCAGAATATACAGTTCAACTGGATTGAATTAGCTGAAATAGCAAATCTCTTACGGGAATTATCAAGTGTGGATCTTCATGCAATCCAAACAAGTGGCAAGGCCACCCGTAACATCACTGCCGATCCATTGTCAGGGCTCACGGAGGGTGAAATTGCTGACGCGCGGCCATACTGTGAATTAATCCGCCGATGGTTTAATTTACATCCTGAGTTTTCTTGGCTTCCAGGTAAATTTAAGATTGCAGTTAACGGAGCAAAGTTAGATGAAACAGCCCTAAGAATCCATGACCTTGGATTGAGATTACTGCGCAACGATAAAGGTGAATTAGGATTTAGCGTTTATGTTGGCGGCGGACTCGGTGCTGCTGCAATGATTGGTGCTGAAACAGCTTCTTTTGTTCCAGTTGAAGACATTCTAAGTTATTTGGAATCGGTAATGCGGGTGTACAATTTAAAGGGTCGTCGTGACAACATGAAACGCTTGCGTATTAAGTTTTTAGTAAAAGAACTGGGGGCGGCAGAATTTTCAAGGCTAGTTGATGAGGACTGGAAACATACCAAAAATGATCCTAATTTAAAATTAAATTTTAACCACCTAGACCAACTAAAAAAAGTTTTTGCTTTGCCGGTTAAGCCATTGGAGATTAGCGGTTTCAAAGAACCGGTCGATTTTAACTACAGTATCTGGAAAAAGAACAATGTGCGTAAGCATAAACTCTCAGGCTATAGTATCGCCAATGTTTCATTAACCAAACTAGATTCATCGCCTGGCGACGTAACATCAAAGCAGATGAGAATATTAGCGAGTCTAGCTGAACAGTACAGTAATGGCTATTTGAGAACTACTAAAAGACAATCTATTGTTTTCCCGCATGTGCGAAAAGACCAGGTGTTTGATTTATGGCAATCTCTTGAAGAGCATGGTTTAGCAAGTGCACACCAAGGCACATTGGCACAGATTGTGGCTTGTCCTGGCAATGATTACTGTGAATTAGCAAAAGCCGCCTCAATTCCTATTGCAACGAGAGTTCAAAAGCGTTTTGACGACATGGACAAGTTACTTGATATAGGGGATTTAAATATCAATATTTCTGGTTGTGAAAATTCCTGTGCACACCATCATATAGCTGATATTGGCTTGCTAGGAATGAAGAAAAATAATGTCGATTTTTATCAGGTTACTGTTGCCGGTGAAACATTAAATGAAACTGTAATTGGGAAAAAATTAGGTCGCTCCATTAGCGGTGATGAAATCGTTGATGCAATCGAAAACATTGTCAATGTCTATCTAGAAAATCGTGATGAAGATGAGCGATTCAAGGAGGTCTTTAAAAGAATTGGCCTTAAGCCATTTAAAAAGAGAGTCTATGACTAAAGATATTAAAATTACTAGTGTCGCTAATAGCAATAATAAAAGCGTGAAACTTGTTACGGTTGAAGAATGGCTTGAAAATATTGATTCCTTATCTAACAAAGGGTTTGGAGTCATAGTTAATCCTACAGATGATGTTGAACTGCTTAAAGATAGTCTGGATAAAATAGCAATAATTGCACTTGACTTCAATAATTTTGATGATGGGAGGGGTTATTCTCATGCAAATCTGTTGAGTAAAAGGTGGAAGTATTCGGGTGAAATAATTGGTGTAAATGCGCATATAGATCAACTGCAGTTTATGATGAGGTCAGGCGTTACTGGCTATAAACTGCTCGATGATTATAAAAACATTGATGAAATCGATTACTCTAATGGCTTCAGTATTTGTTATCAGGCAGCGGCAAATAATTCAGGACTGAAAGAAAAGTTTTAATTTCTTAAGAGATTAAGGTAGTATGGCGATAGTTGCTTCGATTAGTTTAGTTGAAGTGCTTAAAACGGTGCCTTAATAGTACTTACAAGAGAGGATCTAAAACAATATTTCTTTTGTGTGTAATTGGTATAGAACAGAGATTGGATAGTGTAATTAGTTTAAAATTGCTCCAATTATGAATGAGTACTTCTTAATCCTAATTAGTACAATTTTGGTTAACAATTTTGTGCTTGTAAAGTTTTTGGGACTTTGTCCTTTTATGGGGGTCTCGAAAAAAATGGACACCGCCATAGGGATGGGTTTCGCTACAACCTTTGTTCTTACCTTGGCAAGTATCACCAGCTACCTTATAAACACCTATTTGTTGGTGCCCTTAGAACTAGAATACTTGAGAACCATAGCATTTATTGTAACTATTGCTGCAGTAGTAGGTTTTACAGAGCTTGTAGTTAATAAGACATCGCCGGTTCTGCACCAATCTTTAGGGATATTTTTACCACTCATCACTACGAACTGCGCTGTTCTTGGCGTTGCTCTATTAAATGTTGGTGCAAGCAACAGTTTTCTTCAGTCTGCTGTATACGGTTTTGGTGCTGCAGTAGGTTTTTCATTTGTTTTAATACTTTTTGCCGGGATTAGAGAAAGAGTTGAATCTGCCAACGTTCCAGAAATCTTTCAAGGCATCCCAATTGCCCTTATTACTGCTGGATTGATGTCGATGGCATTTATGGGATTTACTGGATTGGCTAATGTTTGAGGCAACCTCTACCTTTTCATTGTTAGCTCTGTTATTTGGCCTAGGTTTAGGTTACGCCGCTATTAGGTATAGGGTTGAAGGCAACCCATTGGTGGACCAGATTGATGCTATTTTGCCACAAACCCAATGTGGTCAATGCGACTTTCCAGGTTGCAGACCTTATGCAGAAGCAATAGTTAAGGGTGAGGCAGAAATAAACCAGTGTCCACCAGGGGGGCAAGAGGGGGTGGATGCATTGGCAGAACTGTTAAATATAGAAACAATGCCACTTAATGAAGAGCACGGCGAGTCCGAGCCAAAGCGAGTTGCGGTAGTTGACGAAGATGTTTGTATTGGCTGCACGTTGTGCATTCAAGCATGTCCAGTTGATGCTTTTGTAGGTTCTTCGAAAGTAATGACAACCGTTATTGCTAAAGAATGTACGGGTTGTGATTTATGTATACCTGTGTGCCCGGTTGACTGTATTGAGATGGTTGAGATTAAGACCACTGTTAGAAATTATATTCCTGACATAGTGGAGTTAGCTCATGTCTAAGTTGGTATTCAAAGGTGGTCTGAAGTTGGAAAATCCATATCCAACTGAAGAAATTGATTTGATTAGAATACCTTTGCCCGATAAAGTTATTTTGCCTATGCAGCAACGTATTGGAGAGCAAGCAAAGCCAATTGTGGGTGTTGGCGAACATGTCCTAACAGGGCAAGTGATTGCTACAATTGATGATGAACGTTGCGCCCCGGTGCATGCCTCTATTTCTGGTAAAGTGGTTGCCATAGATGAACAAGTAATGGCTCACCAGTCTGGCCTCAAAGCTCTATGTATTACCATTGAATCTGATGGGAAGGATGATTGGGTAGATACCAGTATTGGTTGTACTGAGCATTACGAACTTTGTACGTCTGAAACTATTTACAATAAAATCCGTGTCTCAGGAATTGTCGGAATGGGAGGTGCTGGATTCCCTACCCATACCAAGGTGCAACTAGCAGAGAATTGCCAGACATTGATTGTGAATGCGACCGAATGTGAACCTGGTATTACTTGCGATGCGTCTTTAATGCAGGCTTATCCCACTAAGATTATTCGTGGTATAGAAGTTTTGTTCCATGTTAGCCAAGCAGAACGCGCAATTATTGCTATCGAGGATGACAAACCTGAAGCGATTGCTCTGCTTAAGAAGTATTGCAAAAATGATCGCATCAGTATTGAAGAAATACCTACGAAATACACCTCTGGCGCTGAAAAGATTCTGGTTAAGTCTTTGTTAGGCATTGAAATTCCAACCGGCAAGTTCGCCTCAGATGTAGGTGTCCTTTGTCTAAACGTAGGCACCGTTGTGGCGATATTTGATGCTGTTGTAGAGAATAGGCCTTTAATTTCAAGGGCAGTGACGGTTGCAGGCAGCGCTGTTAAAGTTCCAAAAAACTTCCAAGTTAGGTTGGGAGCAAGTTACGACTATCTACTAAGTTTTACTGATTTCGAAGAAGGCAAACATAAGGTCAGCATGGCCGGAATGATGATGGGTATTGAACTTAAAGGAACTAACTATTCTGTCACTAAAAATACCAATTGCATTTTTGTTGATATGGATGAAAAAAGTACTCCTGTAAAAGCAAAAGAATGCATTCGATGTGGCTTATGTAATACGGTTTGTCCGGTTAACCTCTTACCACAACAACTGTATTGGTATTCTAAGGGCGAAAACATTGACAAAGCGCTTGAGTATAATCTCCTTGACTGTATAGAGTGCGGTTGTTGTTCATATGTCTGTCCAAGTCAAATTCCTT
>Ga0208639_1000994_pt1 | contig 19582 bp, 20 predicted proteins | sample ETNtaG_33_FD_185772 | JGI IMG/M metagenome (GOLD analysis project Ga0208639, IMG submission 185772) | Marine microbial and viral communities from oxygen minimum zone, Eastern Pacific Ocean - ETNP201310SV76 (SPAdes) (version 2) | ecosystem: Environmental > Aquatic > Marine > Oceanic ...
GTGGTTGCCCAAAATGAAATTCCAACCTCAGGCTCTGCTTCGATGAGTGGTGCCGCAGCAGTCAACGTTGCATACAGATATAACCAGACAGGTACCAATTACGACGTGCATAAATACACCACCACAGCAGACGTTGCGGCATCATTTAGCTGGGGTGCCAGTGGATATTCTGGAACTTTAGATTTCACCAACTTTGATGATAAAAATCCTATTGTTGATAATGCAGGTTTTGCCTCTTTCTCCGTGGCTATAAATGGGACCAATAACACTTATTCTGGAAACTCAACCGATAGTCTAGATAATTCTTGGCTAGGCGGGGCTTCAGTTGCAGGGGCCTTGTACGGTAACTCAAAACCTAAAGAAAGCGGCGGCAGAGTGAATGTAAGTTTATATAAATCAGGCGATACTGGCACCGCTGGTGCTAACGATTTTTATACGGCTGAAGGCATATATCTTATAGACTGTACTGCAGGTACATGCCAATAGAATTAATCTATAATGCAAAATTTACTTAATGGAGATATAAATGGTGGATAATAGTTTTGTTAATCAATTTTTATTAGTAAGGAACAGTCGTTTCTTCAACACTTTAGTTATTTCAGTCATTATTGCTTCTGCTCTATACGCTGGAGTTTCGTCCTACGATATTCCACCTAGATACATATACTTATTAGAGTTTTTCGATTATGGAATTACTTTATTCTTTACCATTGAAATTATCATTCGAATTATTGCAGAACGTTCACTGATTAAGTTCTTTAAAGACGGCTGGAACGTATTTGATTTTTTAATCGTAGCCGTGAGCCTTATACCAGTCGGAGGTGCGGAAAGTGTCTTCGTCGCTCGTTTGTTAAGGATAGTGCGTATTTTAAGAATAATCACTGTCATCCCAGCTTTCAGGCACATCATCGAAGCTTTGATAAAAACCGTCCCTCGAGTCGGCTTTATAGCTCTTTTGATGTTTATGTTCATTTACGTATGGGGTGCTATAGGTGCGCTTTTTTTCGAAGAAGCAGACCCTGAACACTGGGAGAACATAGGCGTGGCCATGCTAACGCTTGTCCAAGTTGCCACCTATGATGATTGGGCAGCTGTGATGGGCAATGTCATAGAATTTTACCCCATGGCCTGGCTGTACTTTGTCAGCTTCATCATCATCAACGCCGTTGTGCTATTGAATATGGTAATTGGCGTCATCGTTGACGTCATGACGACTGAAGCCAAAGATAATTTCTTACCTGACGATAATAATACTTAAGCCTTTTTAGTAGTCTTTAAGTCTTAATTACAAATAATAAGCTACGCTAGATAGAGCCACGCACAAAACAAAGCTTGAGATAATTACGTCTCTCACAGAAGCTATTGCAGGTAACATTTTTCCCCAAATGGCATTGGCTTGTATAGCTAGGATTATTGCCAAGCCTACAAGAAGACCCGTATCCGTTATGCTCAGATTGGCCATCGCTATTTCTCTGCCATGAGGGTAATGCGCTGATGAAACCATAAAATAAAGCATACCCATTGAGAAAAGAGTGTTGGTACGAGAAGCTAAAGCTGCTTTCGGTCCAGCGGTTGCAGCGTCCCCTTCTTTAATTCCTATAACCACCTTTTGATTAGGCCAGATAATGCCCCAAACGTTTAACATCATTAAAGTACCCATGGTAGCTCCGAAGATAATATCCACGTTCAATTTCATCTTAATTGCATCGAGTAAGTACAACCCAGTTAAGAATGTAAAAAAGGCTGCCCATCTAAACCACCACAAAGCTCTAGGTGCTAATTTAGCAACGGCATCTTTTCTTGCCATCTCCTCAGCTTCTTTGAAGTATTCAGTCTGAATAAAATTAAAATAATACAAGAGCCCTATCCAAGTTATTCCAAACAGGATGTGTCCCCATCTAAACAGAAAATCTAAAAATAATTCCATAATTCTTTCCCCTCTTATTTTTATAATACAAGATTAAATATAAGTTATATATTTATTTCTAAAAAGAAAAAAGCCCCTAATAAGGGGCTTTTTATCTATTTGGGAGAAAATTACATCATTCCGCCCATGCCACCCATGTCCATTCCAGGAGGCATTCCGCCAGGCATTCCGCCGCCGCCTTCTTCAGGAACGTCAGCAATCATGGCTTCTGTGGTGATCATTAGTCCAGCAACAGAACCGGCAGCTTGTAAAGCTGTACGTGTTACTTTAGCAGGATCCAAGATTCCCATTTTGATCATGTCTCCATATTCACCGGTGCCTGCATTAAAACCATAGTTGCCTTTACCTGCTTTAATCTTATCCAAGACAACTGAAGCTTCTTCACCGGCATTATTAGTTATTTGTCTTAAAGGAGCTTCCATTGCTCTAAGCGCTATGTTGATTCCAACATTTTGATCTTCGTTATCTCCACTAAGTCCCTCAATCTTTTGTTGAGCTCTCACTAAAGCAACTCCACCACCAGCTACAACGCCTTCTTCAACAGCCGCTCTAGTAGAATGAAGAGCATCTTCAACTCTTGCTTTCTTCTCTTTCATTTCTATTTCAGATCCAGCACCTACTTTTATAACGGCAACACCGCCAGCTAGCTTAGCAACTCTTTCTTGAAGCTTCTCTCTGTCATAATCTGAAGAGGTATCTTCAATCTGAGCTCTGATTTGATTAACTCTTCCAGAGATTGAATCTCCAGCTCCAGCACCGTCAATAATGGTTGTGTCTTCTTTATTAAGTTCTACTTTCTTAGCTTGACCTAGGTCTTCAATAGTAGCGCCTTCTAGAGAAAGCCCTACTTCTTCAGAAATAACGGTTCCTCCAGTCAAGATAGCTATGTCTTCCAACATGGCTTTTCTTCTATCGCCAAAACCTGGCGCCTTACAAGCAGCAACTTTAACCACTCCTCTCATGTTATTTACCACTAAAGTAGCAAGGGCTTCGCCTTCCACGTCTTCAGCTAAAACCAATAGAGGTCTGCCCGCTTTTGCAACTGATTCAAGTAGTGGCAACAACTCTCTAATGTTTGAAATCTTTTTGTCATGAAGAAGGATGAAAGGGTCTTCTAAATCTGCTGTCATTCTTTCTTGATTGTTTATGAAGTATGGTGACAAGTAACCTCTGTCAAACTGCATCCCTTCAACCACTTCCAGTTCATTTTCAATACCTGAACCTTCTTCAACAGTTATAACTCCTTCTTTACCAACTTTTTGCATCGCTTCAGCAATAATTTCACCAACCGCTGTGTCGCTGTTAGCAGATATTGTTCCCACTTGCGCAATGGCAGTATCGTCTTCACATGGCTCTGATGCACCTTGAAGAGTTTCTACAGCTGCAGCCACAGCTTTGTCGATTCCTCTTTTTAGATCCATTGGATTAAAACCAGCAGAAACTGACTTCAAACCTTCGTTAACAATAGATTGAGCTAATACGGTTGCGGTGGTTGTTCCATCGCCCGCTTCATCAGAAGTCTGAGAAGCTACGGTTTTAACCATCTGAGCGCCCATGTTTTCAAACTTATCGTCTAGTTCGATTTCTTTTGCTACAGAAACTCCATCCTTAGTAACGGTTGGAGCACCGAAAGATTTATCTAAAATTACATTTCTTCCTTTAGGACCTAAAGTTACCTTTACTGCGTCCGAAAGTATATTCACTCCCGCCAACATACCTTGGCGAGCGATATCACTAAATTTTACTTCTTTAGCCATTTTTTCCTCTCTTTATTAATTATTTACCTATAACACCGAGAATGTCTTGTTCATTAAGAATCACAAGCTCATCCCCATCTATCTTAACGGTATTGCTACCGGCGTATTGTCCGAAGACGACTAAATCGCCTTCACTTACCGATACGGCTCTCACTTCGCCGTTATCTAGAGTTTTTCCTGGCCCAACAGCTAGAACCTTTCCTTCTGAAGGTTGTTCTGCAGCGGACCCTGGAAGTACTATTCCACCTTCTGTGGTTTGTTCTTCATCAGTGCGTTTTACTAAAACACGATCTCCTAATGGTTTAAATTTCATCTGGTTTCTCCAAAAATATAATTAAACTTTTAAAATGTTTCGTTAAAAGGATCGCCATTCTAATCGAGAAATACATTACGTCAATGCCCATTTTCTCTACGTTTCCTTTCAATAATAACTATTTTGGGATTTTTATAAATTTTTCAAGTGCTGAGACTGAATTATTTATGTTTTTTGTATTCGCCCTCAATCCAATCATTTTCTGTTTTTACGTCACTAAACCCAGAAAAAGCTTTAGGAATGAAGTTTTGCATTACCCAACCCAGGATATAAGTCCTCGTAATGGGCAAAATACATAAAAACCCTATAACGTCAGTGATAAACCCAGGGGTTAGCAATAATGCCCCTCCTATTGCTAGGAAGAAGCCGCTAAAAACCTCTTGAGCAGGCAATTCGGATCTTTGAATTTTCTTTCTAGCATTAAAAAGCGTCTTAAATCCCTCCGCCCTTAAAAGGATTAATCCTATAAAAGCAGTTAGCAGAACAAGAAGAATGGTGTTGAATGCTCCAATAGAGCCGCCTACTTTTATTAGAATGTACATCTCTAATATAGGAAGTATTATAAAAGTGGGTAATAAATATTTCATTTCTTTAAGCCTATAGATATATTTGGGGCAAAAAGTAAATAAACAAGTACCCCAAGAGAATCAAAAACCCAGTCTAAAAATTCAGCTGATCTTGTGGCAGTAAAATATTGTGATACTTCTATAAAAACTCCAAAGCCTATGAGTAGGAAAATTAAATAATAGTGTTCCTTTAGAGGTCTTCTAGTGCAGAAATCAAGAATAAAGATTAATAATAAAAATATCAGGAAGTGAAGAATCTTGTCCAGATAAGGAATTGGAGAAGGTTGCCCTGAAGAAGGTGCAATTGTCAGCAGATAGACAAATACCACCATCGAAATAAAGAAAGATCTGTAGAAAAATAGTCTCATTAACTATTCTTTTGTAATTTTAAACAGAGGTATATTGCGGGTATGCCCATTAAACTTGCAAATATAAAGAAATTAAAAAAACCGTAAGAGTCTACTAAAAAGCCGGAACTAGAAGCTAATAATTTACCTGGTATTACTGCCAAAGAAAAAAGTAAGGCGTATTGGGTAGCGGTAAAGTTTTGATTCGTTAAAGAAGATAAATAAGCAATTAAAGCTGTTCCAGCTAAGCCTTGGCTTAGGTTGTCTACAGAAATGGTTAACGTAAGGAAAGCCAAGTTATGCCCAACGATATCCAAACCTGCAAAGAAAAGATTAGTAATAGCCACTAAAAGAGCCCCTATCAACATGGTCCTCATTATCGTGTACTTATAGATCAATAAACCGCCTAAAAATGCTCCGGACATAGTGACGACAATCCCGAAGGCATTGGTGATAATTGCCACCTCTTCTTTACTAAAACCTGTTTCTCTGTAGAAAGGCATGGCCATAGGTCCTAACAATAAATCGCTAAACCTGTAAGTTATTACCAATAAGAGAATAAGTAATATTCTGTCTCTTAACCTATTGAATATTTCTAAGAAAGGCTTCACGTATGATGAAACTATCCAAGCTAGCGGTTTGGTGGTCAAAGAAATGTAAAGGCCTTCATCTCTTTCGGGTTCAGGAACTTTTAAGAAACAAGTAATTAAGACTAAGAGCATTAAAATTGCTGAGCAGAAGTAAGCTGACGACCAATCAAATAGACTGGCTATAAAAAAGGTGGCAACTTGAGATACCAGAAAAGCTATCCTCCAACCTGCTTGATACATTGCTGTGGCCTCGCCCAACTCCTTTTCTTCCACTAATTCAATTCTCATAGCGTCTATGCAAATATCTTGTGTAGCTGAAAAGAAGGCAACCATGAGAGCAAATACAACCAAAATACTTAATGAGTCTTTCGGATCAGTTACGGCCATCCCAATTAAAGCAATCGATACAGTCAATTGAGCTAAAAACAACCAAGACTTTCTTTGGCCAATAGATTTCGACAATATCGGAATCTGCAATCGATCGATAAAAGGCGACCAGATCACCTTCATGGGATAAGTCAGTGTAATTAAAGAAAGTAATCCTATAGAGCTTCTGCTTATTTCCTCTTCAGAAAGCCAAAAATTTAATGGGTCAATTAGCATTCCAAAGGGCAATCCCGAGGAAAATCCTAAAAATAAAACAATAAAAAGTCTTGGCTGTAGATAAGCTGAAAAAGACTCTTTCCAAGAAGTCATAATTTAGTCTCTAAAGTTCACGTACTGTAATGGAACTGGAAAATTTTGATCTTTTACCAATTGTATAATCTGTTGAAGATCATCTCGTTTTTTGCCTGTGATTCTTACACTATCTCCTTGGATAGAAGCTTGAACTTTAGATTTGGATTGTTTAACCAGGCCAGTAATCTTCTTAGCTAACTCTTTATCTATACCTTCTTGAAGGTTCATGATTTGACTAGCCGAACCTGCGGCCACTTCCACTTCACCGGGTTTTAAGCTCTTTAAATCAACACTTCTTTTAGCAAGGGATTCGTGAAGAATCGGCAGCATTTGGTGGATTTGGAACTCCTCAACTGCGGACAAGGTAATCTGATTATCGGCTAATGAAAATTCAGCTCCAGTTCCTTTAAAATCGAATCTATTTTGTAAAATTCGGTTTGCCTGATCAACTGCGTTCGTTATTTCGTGATGATCTATTTCAGATTTAATATCAAAAGAAGCCATTGCGTTTACCTCATTAGTAACTGTCTCTTTAGTTTAGTAGTTAAGAGCTTGTAAAAAAAGAATTTTATAATTAATTAAGAAAGAGAAGACTTGTATAAATCCCAGTCAAAGGCTTCTCCAGGGTCTGTTTTTCTAACTGGAGCGATGTCTTTATGTCCAACAATATTGTCTAGTTTGATTTCAGGATAATGATCCATCAGTGCTTTAGTTGCTTCTATCAAGGTCTTGTATTGATTAGACGGATACTCCAAATCATCAGCACCTTCTAGTTCAATACCTATAGAAAATTCATTGCAATTCTCTCTTCCTTTAAATTCAGAGATACCGGCATGCCAAGCTGCTTTATCAAAGGGTACAAATTGAGTTAAAAGCCCTTCTCGATCTATAAATAGATGGCTTGAAACTTTCATCTCGTAAATTTCCTCAAAGTAAGGATCTTTTTTTGGGTCAAGTTTATTTGTAAAGAATTGATCTACAAAATTATTACCGAATTGACCTGGGGGTAAACTGATATTGTGAATAACCAGCAGAGAGATTTCTTCATTTAAGCGCTCTGAGAAGTTTGGAGAGTCACAGATTCTTGCGCCCTCCAATCTATGTTCCTTATTTACTTTCAATAAGAATTTAAACTTTAATTTTTATTATTAGACCCCTTTCTGTCTCTCTTGTTTCTCTGCTTCTTTTTGTCTCTCTTGTTTCTCTGCTTTTTCATCTTTTGCTTTTTAGATTGCATTACCTTTTTAGCTTCCTCTTTTTCAATAGCGCCATCTGAATTTAAATCCATTCTCTGAAAATGATTAGAAATTGGCATTAAGAACTCTTCTTGTGAGATTATTCCATCTGAATTCTTGTCTAAATCAGAAAAACGTTCTAAATGATTCTTAGAGAACTCTTCAAAGTTTATTTGGCCATTATCGTCTTGATCTAGCTGACTAAGCCTTTTCATTCCCTTAGGTGCACTCATAGCAAGGGAAGCAAATAAGCTTAATATTAGTATTGATATAGGTAATTTATATTTCATAATTTATCTCCTTTCTTGATTAGGTTCATTAAATCTATATAAGTTCAGTTTATCTTAAACCTTTAGGTAATCTAAAGGCTATTCCTTCATCCATTATTTTATTACTTCCTTGAAGGGAATAACCATAGTCTTTCTCTAAAGAATTTATAAGTTCTTTCACTAAGTGTTCAGGAGCGGATGCTCCAGAAGTTACACCGATGTTCTTTTTGCCTTCCAACCAAGACTCTTCTAAGTTTTCTATGGAGTCTATTAGATAAGAGTCCACTCCTGATCTCTCAGCAATTTCTCTTAAACGATTTGAATTTGAACTATTAATTGATCCAATTACCAAAACTAAGTCAGACTCTAAAGCCAATTGTTTAACCGCATCTTGCCTATTCTGAGTTGCGTAACAAATATCATCTTTCTTTGGTCCCGTTATATCAGGGAACTTAGAAACTAGGAGGTTAGTGATTTCTAAGGTGTCATCTACTGATAAAGTAGTTTGAGTGACGTACGCTAAATTCTTTCCATCACTGCATTTTAAATCTTCTACATCATCTAAAGTTTCAATCAAGGTTATGGAGCCGCCATAAGAAGTATCAAATTGACCCATAGTGCCTTCTACTTCTGGATGATTTAAATGACCAATCAACAGGCAATCGTAACCTAATTTGGCATAGGTATTTACTTCAGCATGAACCTTGCTGACCAAAGGACAAGTTGCATCAAATACATCCAACTCTTTTTCTTTTGAGTCAGATTCCACTATTTTAGAAACTCCGTGAGCGCTATAAATAACTATTTCTCCATCAGGAACTTCATCAATTTCTTCAACGAATACCGCTCCTAATGACTTTAGTTCATTTACTACAGTCTTGTTATGAACAACTTCATGTTTTACGTAAACAGGTGCGCCGTTAACTTCAAGAACTTTTTTTACTATCTCAATAGCCCTATCGACCCCTGCACAGAATCCTCGAGTGTCAGCTAGCCTGATTTTCATTTCCTTTGCTCTTATATTGATAAATCATACCTATGATGTAAATGATAACGCCAATAGTTATATATGTATCTGCAAAATTAAATACGTAAAATGAATAGCTCTCATAATAAAGGTGAATAAAATCAACCACGTAACCTCTAAAAGTTCTGTCTATTAAGTTCCCCATTCCTCCACTTAAGATTAACAATAGAGAGAGACTTTCAAAGTCATTTAGTTTTTCTTTAAATAAAACGTATGCTAAATAAAGCAAAACAAGTAACACCAAAAAAACAAGGACCCACCTTCCTAGATCTCCTCCTTCGCTAAACAGACTAAAGGCAACTCCAGTATTGAACACCAGAGTAAAATCAAAGGAAGGAAAAAGGGTAATGCTCTGGCCTAAAGTTAAGTTCTTTAATGCAACCAGTTTGCTCACTTGGTCAGTTATTACTAGAACAAGAAGAAAAATGAATTTATTTTTAAATAAAAAGGACATTTTTAAGCAAAAAGTCTTACTTCGCCTTGGCCTTCTACATTTTCATGACATCTTTCACATAAAGACTCATGCTGTTTAATTTGGCCTACTTCAGGTCTGCTATGCCAACACCTTACGCACTTCTGATTGTCAGTCTTAACTACTTTTACTTTCAATCCTTCTAAGTTGGTAGAGCTTCCCTCTTCCGATAAACTAACTTTCGTATCAGAAGTAATAAAGATAAACCTTAGCTCGTCTTCAAATTTATCCAGAAGTTGTTTCAAACTTTTATCGCAACACAGCTCTAAATCTGCCTCAAGTGCAGATCCTATAATCTCCTGATTCCTGGCTTCTTCAATATGCTTATTTACTTCAGATCTTATTTCTAAAACCTTCTTCCACTCATCATCGGATATTTTTAATTCACCAAACTCATTCCAATCTTCAAACCACTCTAGAAGATGAACTGAATCTTCGTCTTCTTCCATTAGGAGCCAGGCCTCTTCAGCCGTAAAACTAAGCACAGGACTTATCCATCTTAATAAGGCCTGTAAAATATTAGATAAAGCAGTCTGAGAAGATCTTCTAGCTTCCGAGTCGGTTTTAGCTGTATAAAGTCTATCTTTCAGAATATCTAAGTAAAAACCCCCTAAATCATTCGCACAGAAATTATGAATCTTCTGAAAAGCTTGATGGAAGTGGAAATTTTCATAATCTTGTCTTATTTCATCTTGAAGGCTTTTGGTCCTGTATATCATCCATTTATCCAACTCTGTAAGCTTCTCTTTGCCAACAGCATCTTCATTATTGAAATCACTTAGGTTTCCTAATAGAAATCTAATTGTGTTCCTTATTCTCCTGTAAGAATCTGAAGTTCTTTTTAGAATATCATCAGAAAGAACAATCTCTTTCGTGTAATCAGTTGAAGCTATCCAAGCTCTTAGTACGTCTGCCCCCATTGTGTCCCATACCTTCTGGGGCGATATGACATTGCCTATTGATTTGGACATCTTTTTTCCTTCACTGTCTACGACAAATCCATGGGTTAAAACTCCTTTGTACGGAGGCTCTCCATTAATTGCCATACTTGTAAGGAGAGATGATTGAAACCATCCTCTATGCTGGTCAGAGCCTTCTAAATACAAATCTGCTGGAAAATCTAATTCATCGTTTGAATTTAAAACGCAAGCATGAGTAACTCCAGAATCAAACCATACGTCTAAACAGTCTGTTACTTTGTAATAACTCTCGGGATCATCCGTTAATTCTGAAACTTCAACATCATGCCAAGCTTGTATTCCTCCTTCTTCAATTAAGGTTGCTACTTTTTCAATAATTGTCTCTATATCAGAATGAATAACTCCAGTTTCATTATGAACTAACAAAGTTATTGGAACACCCCAAGATCTCTGTCTAGATATGCACCAGTCGGGTCTTCCTTCAAGCATAGATGCCATTCTAGCCTCGCCCCAATCAGGCTCCCATTGGATACTCTCAATTGATGAAAAAGCTTTTTTTAGCAGATCATTATTTTCCATTCCTATAAACCACTGAGGTGTAGCTCTGAACATTAAGGGGGTTTTATGTCTCCAACAATGTGGATAACTATGACTATAGTCTGCTTTAGCGAGTAAGACGCCATTTTCCTCCAAGATCTCAATAACCTTTTCATTAGACTTAAACACAAACATACCTGCTAAATGCTCTACTTCATCTGAAAATGTTCCATTTCCTTTGACAGGACTAAGCACTTCAAGGCCATTTTCCATAGCTACTGAGTAATCTTCCAATCCATGGCCAGGGGCTGTGTGCACTATCCCTGTGCCGGTATCTGTGGTGACATGCTCTCCCGCTAAAATTATAGAATCTCTGTCTAAATAAGGATGTCTTGCTTTTAAATCTAAAAGATCTTTGCCTTTAGTGGAGCCTAAAACTTTATACTTTTTGCAGCTAATCCTATCCATGGTCTGCTCAACAAGATCCTTAGCCACAATGATATTCTTAGATCCTCCATGCTCTATCCTAATTAAATCATAAGTGAGCTCTTGATTAATCGTAAGTGCCAAATTTCCAGGAAGAGTCCATGGAGTTGTTGTCCAGCTAGCTACAAATACTGGGGAATCTATCTTACAAGAGAATATTTCTTCAATCTTTGGGTCATCTAAAGGAAAAATAAAATCGATTGATATAGAAACCTTATCTTGATATTCAACCTCAGCTTCTGCCAAAGCAGACTTACAATCGACACACCAATGAACAGGTTTATCACCTCTTTGAAGATGACCATGATGGACAACCTTCCCAAGAGCTCTAACTATATTAGCTTCAAACTTATAATCCATTGTTACGTAAGGTTGATCCCAATCTCCCATAATGCCTAAACGTTTAAAATCTTTTTTCTGAATATCTATTTGTGAAGAAGCGTATTTCCTGCAAGCCTCTCTAAATTCAGAAGCGGATACTTTTTGTCCAACCTTACCGACCTTTTTCTCAACGTTTAATTCGATAGGTAGGCCATGGCAGTCCCAACCAGGGACATAAGGAGCATATTTACCAGATAAAGTCTGTGACTTAATAACCATATCCTTCAAAACCTTATTTACTGCGTGACCTGTATGAATCTCACCGTTTGCGTAAGGGGGTCCGTCATGGAGAATAAATTTATCCCTTCCCGATCTAGCCTCTTTGATTTTTTGGTTTAAATTTATCTTTTCCCAATGCTCAAGCATTTTAGGCTCTTTCGAAGGGAGATTTGCCTTCATAGCGAGCTCTGTTTTAGGTAAATTTAATGTGTCTTTATAGTCAGTCATAACAAATTTTGAAGCACTTTAACTGAAATATTTCTCTGCTGTAGAAATATCTTTAAAAATTTGCTCTTTTAAAGCCTCAATTCCATCAAACTTCTTCTCGTCTCTTACTTTCTCACAAAATTCCACGGTTATTTTTTTTCCGTATATGCGTTCATTAAAGTCAAGTATATGCACTTCCAGCACGGGTGTTTGGCCATCCACAGTGGGTCGAGTTCCCATGTTAGCAATTCCTCCAAATTCCTTGCCTTCAAAGAAAACTTTAACGATATAAACACCAGCTATAGGTAATTTATTTTTGGGCAGCCACATATTGGCAGTAGGTACCCCTAACTGAGTTCCCAATTGCTTGCCAAAAACCACTTTCCCAGAAAACGTATAAGGCCTTCCTAATAGTTCTTTAGCTTCATCAAACTTATTCGCAAGTAGGCATTCTCTTATTCTTGTACTGCTAACTCTTTGGTTCCCAATACTAAATGTTTCCGTCTTCTCAACTTCAATTTTGTTCTTCTTCCCCCAATCCTGAAGAAAGGAAAAATCACCTTCTCTATTGGCACCAAACCTAAAATCATCACCTATAACCAATTTCTTTATATTTAAGCTAGACAGCACTTTAGAAAGGAAGACTTCCGGGGTCATTGTTCTTAACTGATTGTTAAAGTTAAGAAAGAAAGCAAATTCTATTCCCATCTCTTCCATTCTTTTAACTTTCTCAGACCAGGGTAGAATTCTTGGAGGTCTCTTTTCGTCTGTGCCCAGGGATTCTGCAAAGAACTCTTTGGCGTGAGGTTCCGTGAAGATAATCAGTTTCTTCCATTCATTCTTTTGAGCGTCTTTTTGCATATTTTCAATAATATGCTGATGACCAAGGTGCAGCCCATCAAAATTACCGATGGTTGCAATCAACTCTACTTCAGGATTCCTTTCCTTATATAGATCAATATTTTGTATGCCTCTAATCAAATACATCTTTATTAGAAAAATCTTTAATTCTTATTCCTAAAATCCATAAACTCAAGAAATACCCAACCATTCCTATTAACACTATTTTAATAATATATAGGAATCGGCTAAATTCACTAATTTGCCTTAAGTAATCAACTTCTTTTCCAAAATAGCCAATTAAAAGAATAAGCACTATAGAGGCTATCAGCATCCTCAATAAGAAGTAAATCCATCCTTGCGAAGCTTTGTAAACCTTATCTTTACGTAAAATAAATAAAAGAGTAATCACAGTAAAAAAAGCTGATATAGAGCTAGCTAATGCAAGACCTACATGGGCGTAACCCAATTGAAAGCCTAGAAGCCAAGCTAAGAACGCATTTAAGACCATCGATATTAATGCAACAATCATTGGTTTTTTAGGTTGTTGTCTCGCAAAAAAACTAGGCGTTAATATTTTGATAAGCATAAAAGCTAATAATCCAAAAGCTAGTGCAATTAAGCTAGAAGAAGCCATTTGAGAATCTTGTGCCCCAAACTCCCCTCTTTCAAAGAGAGTTAATATGATTGGTTCAGATAACATCACTAATCCTATTACTGCAGGTAAACCAATTAAAAGTATCAACCTGATTGACCAATCTAAAGTGCTAGAAAATTGCTCTCTGCTTTCGCTCGCAAATAGATTGGATAACTTAGGCAAGATAACTGTTGCAATAGCAATGGCAAAAATTCCTAGAGGTAATTGCATTAACCTATCAGAAACATAAAGCCAACTGGGACTACCAGTTGGCAATAAAGAAGCCAAAATAGTATCGACGAGCATGTTTATCTGACTTACTCCTCCAGCGATAATGCCTGGAACCATTAAAAACATTACTTTTCTTACGCCTGGATGCTGCAAATCTAATTTGAATCTAGGCAAAAGACCTAATCTCATCAAAAAAGGAATTTGAATTAAGACTTGTATTATTCCAGCAAAAAATACAGCCCAAGCTATAGCGTATATAGGCAGGTCTAAGGCAGGAGCAAACCATACGGCAGCAGCAATTAAACTTAAATTATAAAAAAGAGGAGTTAAAGCAGGTAACGAAAATCGTTCGTAAGAATTAAGGATAGATCCTGATAAGGCAACTAAAGAAATAAAAAATAAGTAAGGAAAAGTAATCTGAAGAATGTCTATGGCTAACTCTTTCTTTAATGGCTCAAGATAGAATCCAGGTGCGAAAATCATAACAAAAATTGGTGCTGCTAAGAGAGCTAGAATAGTTACACATAAAAGAACACTTGATAAAGCTCCAAAAGTAAAATTTATTAGATCTTTTGTTTCTTCAATAGAATTATTTTCTTTATATTCAGCTAGTACAGGTATGAAAGCTTGGTTAAATGCCCCTTCAGCAAAAAGTCTTCTGAAAACACTTGGAATTTTCATCATGACGACGAATGCGTCTAAAGCTACACCTGCCCCTAATAAACCAGTTAACACAATGTCTCTTACGAGACCTAGAATCCTTGAAACAAAAGTCCAAAAGCTGACTAAGCCACTACTAAGTAATAGTTTGAAAGATTTAAAGCTCTTTTCTGATTTAGAGTTCAGTCGTCAACCTCATCATCTGGTTCTAAATCAAGAGAAACTGAATTGATACAGTACCTTAATCCTGTAGGCTGAGGACCGTCAGAAAATACATGTCCTAAATGAGCCTTGCATTTATTGCAATGAACTTCGGTACGTAACATGCCAGCTGATTGATCTTCTTCCGAACCTACATTTTCTTCGTTGATAGGCTCCCAGAAACTTGGCCACCCTGATCCTGAATCATATTTAGTTTTTGAGCTAAATAATGCCTCTCCACAAACAACACAATTATAAATTCCTGGAGTTTTCACTCCATCGTATTTTCCAGAAAAAGCAGGTTCAGTGCCTTTATTTTGAGTTACATAATGCTCTTCAGGACTAAGACCATCTTTAAGATTTTCGTCGTCTTTTTCTGTCATGGTTAAGCTCCTACAGCCTTCCTCAAAACATCTCTATACGAATTTTCGATGCACATTTTTTTAAGGTGTCCATTATTAATAAGCATTTGATGGGCTTTAGGTAGATTGTACCAAGGGCATCGAGTAAATAGGTGATGTTCTAAATGATAATTGACATTATGTGGAACCATTAAGAATCTAGTTAAAATTGTTGATTTAGTGGTTCTCGTGTTATCAAAATCATTATTTCCTGGCGTTACAGCGTGTTCAGATATGTTTCTAATTCTTATTATCAAACTGTAATAAGTAAAAGAAGGCAGCCACCACAACAACAAGAATAAAGACCAGTGCATAGTTGTTGAGATAAGAACAAATATAAGTAAATTTGAAATTAAGAAACCGTAAAGCTTGTTAGAGGTTTTAGATATTTTATTAATAAAGTTATCCCCTTTTGTTCTGAAAATGGAGATTAAAGATCCTCCATATCGTCTAACTCCTGTCATGCCAGTTAAATCTCTAAAAACCTTCCTTGTAAAACTTCTTTTAGTAATCGGGAACGGTGAACTCAGAACTAAATCAGGGTCCTCTTCAGTCTCAGTATGTCTGTGGTGCTTAAGGTGATAAGGTCTATAAACCCTATTATCTTGAAAAATAGGATAAGCACAGAGCCACTGGCCTACCCAATCATTAACTTTATTGTTGGTAAATAAAAGATTATGGGCAGCGTCATGTGCTAATACAGCTAAAGCAAATTGTTTGCTTCCTATAATCACTAAAGCAACTAAAAAAGTAATAGCATTTGGGTAAAAGTAAAAAAGAACCATTGCAGCAGCCATTTGCATCCAATTGGAGCTTATGGAGAGTACATTTCTCCAATCTTGCTTCACTTTTATTTCCTCGTATTGCTCTTCAGAAATAACATCTAAAGGCTTAACGCTACTTGTAGCCATATGTTGATTATATCTAAGCTTTCAGAAGATTAAAATTTAATCAAGAAAAGGTACGTTGACGCTATCTTCAATTCTTGCCTGGATAAAAGTAGGAAGTGGTTCTTTTGATCTTATTTGCTCTAGCCATATTACCCCATCATACGGTTTACTGTTGCCTCTTGTGCCCACAAAATCTAAGTCGCCATCTTTATCTATATCAAGAGGTACCCATTTATCATACATCCCTCTTTTTCTTCTTAGCACATTGTTCTTTTTCCAGCCAGATTCAGTCCTTTCAAACCAAGCAACGCTTCCTAAAGCCTTATTCTCTGAAAATATATCATCTCTATCTCTGCTTCCTCGGCTGTAAGATCCTACAAAAGCATCAAAATCTCCATCTGAATCTATATCGGCTAAAGAAACGCTAACTAATTGGTCAGGTTTTATACTGCCTATGACATCCATGTCCCAAGTCATGCTTGGATCTTTAGGTTGATAAAGGGCTATTAGGTAATAGGGCCATACTGTACTGACTATATCTAATCTACCATCTTGATTAAGATCTTGATAATCCATATTAAAACCTGTTAACCACGAACCCGATGGGATACTTGTAGATAAATTGATTTCGTGCTCTTTAAACTTTAGATCGCCTAAGTTTTCCATCCAAAGAATTCTTGCTTCTCCTCTTGAGCCGACAACAATGTCCATGTCTCCATCTTCATCTAAATCAACTGGTTGAGAGTTAATAGGAATCTTTACTTGAGTAAGAACTACCTCCTCCCACTCGTTTCCATTTAAAGGCTCATTAGGTAATTTATAAAAAGAAACATTATTTAGAGGAGAGTCGGGTCCAGAAGCATTTTCTCCGCCCTTATTTGCAGTTACGACTTCAACCTTTCCGTCACCATCAAGATCAGAGAAGAAAACTCTAATAAATGAGCCTCTATTTAATGTAGATTCAGGAACAGTCCTTTTCCATCTAACTTCACGATGGTCTTTGCTAGGGTTTTTAAAATAAATTAAATGCGCTAATTCACAAGCTACCACTATATCCAACCAGCCGTCTCCATCCGCATCGGCTACGTCAACATCTTCAGCGGAAGGTGCTTCCGAACCTGAAGCTAAAGTAGTAGAAGTCCACTCTAGGGGATCTTGGCTTCCCCAGGCTATCCTTACATAACCTTCAGGTACACCATATTCAGTATCCAGTTCGTGGACAGAGACAATATCTAAGTATCCATCCTTGTCTAAGTCTGCCATTACTAACCCATCACTTCCAGCTAAGTCAGGAGGTCCTATAGAAGAGTCATCAATAATGTGCTCTTGCCAAGATATATTAGGTTGAGCACTGGAATAACTTATAAACAAACTAACGATAGTTAACAATATTATTTTTGAAGGTATTTCCATAAGTTGTTGTTAAAGTTTATATCATCAGGAAAAGAACCCAGCCTAACTAGTACCAATTCTTCACCAGGAACAATAGCCAGCACTCTGGATCCTAAACCCAAAGCGAGGATAGTTTCTTCTGGTGCATTTGGAAATAAATTGCCGGATGAAAGTTCTTTTGCCCACGTCATATGAGTTTTAGAATTATTGAGCCACCATAAATATCCGTAAGCCTCATTCATATTTTGCGATTTTAAAAAAGTATCATCAAAAAAATCTATATCCGAGATAACATGATTGGTCTCAACCTCCCCACCATTTAGAATAAATTCTCCAAACTTTAAAAGATCTTTTGCAGTAGTAACTAGTCCATATTTTGCAGAATCTTTGGGAAATCCCATGAGACCTTTTTTTCTTTCCTTCCAAAAAGTCTCATTCATTTGTAATTCATCAAATAACCACTCTGATGAAAGTTCATTTATCGCAAGACCAGAAGTCTTCTCTAGAATATAAATTAGCTGGCTGTATGCTCTAGTGTTATACAGCCATTTTATTCCGGGCTCGGCGTCATAATTAAAGTCGACATCAAGACCAGAAGTCATTGTTAGCAGATTCCTTACCTTAATCAGACTCTCTTTTTCTTGCGGTAGCTGAGTCCATTTTCCAATATAAGAGGTAACAGGCTCATTAATATCTATTAATCCTTTCTGTTGAGCTATGCCTATTAAAATTGAGACTATACTTTTTTGAATAGAAGCTACATCCTCTTGACTTCTACCTTCTATAAATCCATATCGAAGTAAATTAAAAAACATGTAACTCTTCGGCTTTAAATTTTCTTGAACTTTAAATTCTTTTTCAACTATGATCTTTCCTTTCTCTGAAACCAAGAAACTTGAAGTATTGTTTTGAATAAGATATTCAAATAAATCTGACTCGACGGCATTATTGGAAAATATAGAAGAAGAGCAAATAAATAGAAACGTTAATAAGAAGGTATTCCAAATGCGCATTATGAAAAGAATGTTATCAGAATAATATAGATAAAAAAAACGGCCAATAAATGACCGTTTTCTTTAATTTAAAGGAACTAATCCCCGAAGCCTCTAATGCTTTCTGCAATATAAACTCTAGGATTGTCACAATTCAAAATACTTTCAGGAAGCTCTCCATCATTACTTGCTTGATATCTTGCATCAGTAATTCTTCCTAACTCGGCCATAGATGAATAAAAAGGTAGATTTAGTTTCTTACTTATTCGCTTTTATCCTTATTTGTTGAGACAATCTAGATATGAAGAAGATTGCTGTAATTGGCGCTGGGATAGCTGGCACAACGACAGCATATGCTCTCCTAAAAAAAGGTCATAAAGTCACAATTATAGATTCTAGAAGATATCCAGCCATGGCAACAAGTTATGCTAATGGAGGTCAACTAAGTGCTAGCAATGCTGAAACCTGGAACACTACAAAAAATTTAGTTAACGGTATCAAATGGATGTTTACTCCTGATGCTCCGTTGTTATTTAACCCATCGCCAGAGGTTCAAAAATATAAATGGATGTTAGGTTTCTTAATGGCAACCATAAAGGGTGAGCATAAGAAAAATACATTAGAAACAATCGATTTAGCAAAAAAAGCTAGAGAAATCTATTTCAAAATTGCTGATGAGGAAGGAATAGAATTTGAGTTATTAAAAAAAGGCATACTTAGATTCTATGATTCCGAAAAAGAATTTAAGCTTGATAGGAGAAAAGTTTCGTGGCTTGATCAAGAAGGAATGGAATGGGACATACTAACCACTCAAGAAGTTATAAACCTTGAACCAGCATTTGAGAATAATAAAAACACCGATAAGATTTTAGGGGGGATTTATACCAAATCCGATGCAAGCGGAGATATACATAAGTTCTGTGCAAACCTTGAGCAAGTACTTGTAGATAAATATTCTGCCAATTTTCAACTCAATACAACGGTTGAGCAGATAAGTAGACAAAAAAACCAATTGGTTCTAACCATGAAAATGGAAGACGAGGTGATTGAAGACACCTTTGATAATGCTGTAATTTGTGCAGGTGTAAACACCCAAGAATTTGCCAACGCTCTGGGTGATAAAATGAATGTATATCCAGTTAAAGGGTATAGCGTAACAATTGATCTTAAAGATGAGATCTCAAAAGAATGCGCACCTACTGTATCTTTGATTGATCAACCTGTAAAAATTGTTGCAAGTAGACTTGGTGATAGATTTAGAGTTGCGGGTACGGCAGAACTGGCAGGACTAAACACTGATATTAGACAAGATAGAATTAGACCGTTGTTAAATTGGATTGAAAAATATTTTCCAAAAGTAAGTACAGAGACATACACGCCTTGGGCAGGATTAAGACCAATGACGCC
>Ga0208639_1000999_pt1 | contig 19492 bp, 17 predicted proteins | sample ETNtaG_33_FD_185772 | JGI IMG/M metagenome (GOLD analysis project Ga0208639, IMG submission 185772) | Marine microbial and viral communities from oxygen minimum zone, Eastern Pacific Ocean - ETNP201310SV76 (SPAdes) (version 2) | ecosystem: Environmental > Aquatic > Marine > Oceanic ...
TGAGAACAATCTTCTTGTTGAAGAAGTGAATTGGGTTCCTGGATCAATGGAAGTACCTCTTCAGATTAAACGCTTACTTTTGAGAGAATCTATTGAGGGGGCTGTTGTTTTAGGTATAATAGAAAACGGTAAAACTCAACATGGAGTGGTAATGGGACACGCTGTTACAAAATCGTTAATTGATCTTCAGTTAGCTTCGATGAAACCAGTTGGCTTTGGAATTATAGGTCCGGGTGCTAAACCAGAACAAATAGAAGAACGTCTCCTTCCTTATGCCGAAAATGCAGTATTGGCATTATCTGAAATGTTATCTAATTAGATTTAGTCTTAATTCTCCAATTTGTTTTAGCATATTTATTTTGAATATAGTGAAGTGCATGATAGAAGCTAGGAAGAGCAAATACAGCCATAAGTAGTGAGAATAAAACTAGAGTAATAATCAAAGCAAAGAAATTTCTTAATCCAATAAATTGTGTTCTATAAAATGAGATAATAACTCCTGAAAACACCCCTCCCATTGTAGTGAATGTAGCTTCAACTACAGATTGGCCTGTATTTTCAACAGCTTTCTGTATACCTTCAGGCGTTGCTCCTTCTTCTCTTACTCTTTCAGTAATTTGAATAGAATTATCAATTCCAATGCCGATAATAATAGTACCAACCATTGCTGTAAAAATGTTCAAATTTGTTCCTCCAGCATCTACTGTAGCAGGATACCAAAGAATTACCAATAGAATCGGTAAGAAGGTAATAAATCCATATTTTACCGACCAAAATATACAAATCATGGCAATTAAAACTAAAAGTAAACTCAATTTTATCGTATCAAATTGCGTTTCTTGTATCCCCTCGTTAATTGCAATAGTTACAGGAGGCCCTCCTGTAAGTTGTGACATTTGAGCATCTTCAAATGACATTTGACGATTTCTCTTTTCAGCAATTTTATCAATATCTTTTACTAAAATAGTAGTATCATCTATATTGATGTAAGGCATACTAACATAGATTAGAGCTTTATCATATTCATCAGTCAAAAGCATAGCTCGCATTTCATCAGTAAATGAATCATAAAATACGTCAATCATATCCGTTCTTAAATTTTCTCGACTATAGAGTGGATTTAGATCGACCCAAACATAATCGTCACCAAAGAAATCACTGTGGAGGAAATCCCAAAAACTTCCATCAAATTCGAAGAGTACTTCTCCATCTATATTATCTATGGTAATAGTTATGTGGGCAGATTTGAAGAAATCCACTATTGAGAAAGCAGATGCATTGATTATATCTCCAGTATTTCTATTTTCGACGGTTAAATTATTGATTTCACCCTGCGTCCAATTCATAATATCAAGAACATCTAAATCTTTTGCAGCGGGTTTTTCTCTTACAGTTTTATTGTTGATTAATAGAATTCCCGTTTGTCCAGCCTCGAATTTTTCTGAATATTCACTCAATTTTTTGATAGAGTCAATATCTTCAGGTGCAGATTCACTTCCTGTAATATCTTGATCCATTACAGAGATTCTTGCAATTGAATACGTTGTTGTTAGTAGAACTACAACAAGAATTACTTTCCATTGTTTTGTAGATAGAATAGCAATATTTTTCCATCCATCACTTTTATGTCTAGAATAATCGGTTAGTTTCATTATTGCTGGCGTCATACTAACAGTCAAAAAGAAGGAACAAATAACACCAATAATCATGGTAAATCCAACTGTTCTCATCGGAACTATTGGAGAAATAAATAATGCTGAAAATCCAATAGAGTCAGTTATAGCACATAACAATGTTGCTTTACCTGTTGTTAAAAGTGCAAGATAGGTTGCTCTAGGCATATCTCTTCCTTCATCTTTAAACTCAACAATTCTATTAGCAACATGCAATCCATAATCAACACCTATTCCAACTAATATGGGCCCTGCAGCAACAATCATTGGAGTAAGTACAACACCTGATAAGTTAACAATTCCAAGAGTCCATATGAGTGCACAAAATATAGGAACCAATACTACAGGTATAGCAAGCCAATTTCTGTGGAAAATAATCATTAAACCTAAAACAATCCCAAGAGACATAGGTAACATGGTTAGTAAATCATCATACAACCTATCAGTAACTTCGTGAAGAACAACAACTAATCCAGTTTGTGTCATGTCAGTTTTTGGATTAATTCTTTCATCAATATGATTTTGTATATCATCAATTTTTTGTTTTTGGATATCATCATTATTCTCTTCAGAGGCCTTCAAAGCAAAAAGAATTACAGCTGTATCAATTATTCCATCATTATTTGTATCAATTGCAAAATTTTGGAGTGAAGATGAAGTACTTGAAAATATTTGATCGACCCTTTCTTGATCACTTGGTATTGCATAAGTTCCCGTTTCATTAACAGTATCATCATCACTTTCTTCTACACTAAGTCCACCAAAGATTTTTCCTTCACTTGCCTCTATAAATCTTGCATTGGTTGAATTAAATTCTTTGATTAATGTAGAAATACTTAACGTAAAAATAATATCATCTTTTTCTCCTCTATCAGCTTGCCATTGATTTTCTTGATCTACATTTTGCCCGTAAGGATCAATAGTTCTTTCTAATAATGAAATTTCTTTGAGAGTTGGAACATAGGTAATATTGTCCATTACAGGATCGTTGTAAAAATTAGGATCTTGTGCATTAGGTGTTTCAACATATAAAATAATTAAATCAGTAGCCCAGTCTTCTCTAACTTCGATTAAAATCTTTGTGGATTCTTCTCCCTCAGGAAGATATACTTCTATATCTCTAGTCATATTTTGCTCAAAAGTCATAGCAGCTTTCATCAGCAATACAGTAATCAAAGAAAGAACTGCCAGAGTTAGTACTGGCCTTTTCATGATTATGTTCGTATAACCTTGAACAATGTACTCTAAAGACTTCTGAAGCACGGATGCCTATTGAGCCCCTCAATTAAATTTAATCTTTAGCTAGAATAGTAAAATTCTTTCTTACTTTTCTGTTCTCTATCAAGCCTGGAATCAGGCTTATTTATTCTCGGACGGTGTGTGTTTTTATCTCTTCTGAAAGTTACCCCTACCCTCTCTAAAAATACATTCATTCCTTTTCTCATGTTGTAGGGCCCTTCAGCTTTACCTTCTTTACTGGGTACTCCCCCAAAGCATAGTAATCCATCAGAAATATAATCAATGAAATATACATCATGATCAACAACTAATGCCGACCTCCCTCTTTGTTCCATTGAACGTCTTATTGTCTTTGCAGTAATCATTCTTTGATTTGCATCAAGATATGCTGAAGGTTCATCTAGTAGGTACAAATCAGCATCTCTCAGTAGGCATTCGGCCACAGCAACTCTTTGCAATTCACCTCCAGATAGGGTGTCTAGTTGTCTTTCCATCAATGGTTCCAGATTAAGTGGGCCATTCAATTCAGTGTCTAGAATATGTTCGTCGAAACCTTCTACAGACTTTAGCATATCTCCAACAATAACATCATCTTGAACTTCGATATATTGAGGTTTGTAAGAAACAGTTATTTCACTTTCAATTTCGCCTTCATCAGGTTCTAAGGCCCCAGCTAACATTTTGACAAAAGTAGTCTTACCAGTAGCATTACCTCCTACAACTCCTAAAACCTGTCCACTCAAAATTTCACCAGCTTTAGCACTTAAATTAAAATCACCTAATTGCTTTGATAGTTTAGGCCATTTGACTAACCCTATTCCATCCCATCCAGTTCTTGGAGGATGTTTTAGGAATTTGATAGCATTATCTCTTATCCTTACATTAGATTCCTGAATGTATCCATCCAAATAAGTATTGATTGCATTTCGTACAGCTAATTTTTGTGAAACTATACCATATGCGTTTGGACTTCCATACATTATGTGAATATTATTTGTTACAAAATCAAGAATAGCCAAATCGTGCTCAATTACAATAACGCTCTTTGTTTCTCCTAGTTCAGATATCATTTTGGCCATTAAAATCCTTTGTTCAATGTCAAGATAGGATGAAGGTTCGTCAAAGAAGTAAAGATCTGCTTCCTTGAGAAGCGTAGCTGCAATTGCACCTTTCTGTAATTCTCCTCCTGAGATTTTACTTACTTTCTTATCCAAGCTAGTAATATTTATTTTTTCAGCAAATTCATTAACTTTTTCACTAGAGGTTACTTTTTCTAATAATTCCCTTAATGTTCCATCAAACATTTTAGGAATTCTATCAACATACTGAGGCTTTAGAGCCACTCTTATTTTTTTATCTGCAACACCGATGAAATGTTTTTGAATATCAGTTCCAGCATAATAGTCTATTACATTTTCCCATTCTCCTTCTTCTTCCCATTCACCCAAATTAGGAATAATTTCACCAGCTAGTAAAGAGATTGCAGTTGTTTTTCCAGTTCCATTTGCCCCCAATATTCCAATAACATTTCCTTCTTCAGGTGCCGGGAGTCCAAATAGTCTGAATTCATTCATACCATATCGATGTATTGTATCTTTTTCTTTTTCATCAGGTAAATTCACAATAGTTAAGGCATCATGTGGGCATTTGTGTACACAAATTCCACAGCCTATACACAATGGCTCTGAAACGATTGGTTTGTTGTCCTTTCTCCATGTTATTACTTCAATCCCATTTCTAACGGGAGGACAGAAATTATAGCATTCATTCTGGCATTTTTTTGGTTGGCATCTGTCTTCATGGAGGACAGCAACTCGCATAAACGCCTGCTCTCATGCTACTAATTAAAATAATATGCTGGCCAAATACATTTTTGTCCCCCCCTGATAGGTATTTGTGCGAATTAAGTTTACTTTACCTGGAAAACCAGTTGCTCAAGGCCGTCCTAGATTTTACAGGAAGGGTAATTTTGTTGTTGCTACTGACCCCAAACCAAGTAAAGTTTACAAGGCAGACATAGCATATATTGCACAAAGAGCTAGAGAAGAAGCAGGAATTGAAGGTTTATTTGAAGGCCCCCTAGGAATAGAAATCTTTGCTTATTTTCCTTGTCCTAAAAGTAAATGGAGAGTTAAAACTCCTAGACCTGAAGAGCATCATGCGAAGAGACCTGATGCTGATAATATAGCAAAGTCTGTCAAGGATGGGTTGAGTGGTGTTTTGTACCATGATGATGGTCAAATTTCGGAGTTAATAGTTAGAAAAAGAATAGCACCTCAAGGGGATGGCCCCCGCATTGAGGTTGAATTATACAAATTAGAGGATTTAGAATGAGTGCAAAGTTAATTGATGGTAAGAAAATAGCTGCAGAAATTGAAGCTGAATTGAAATTAAAGGTGTCGAATATGACCAAAGCTCCTAGGCTTTCTGTAGTTCAGGTAGGTGAGGATCCAGCCTCTACTTCTTACATAAGAGCAAAGTCCAATGCAGCTGAGAGAGTTGGTATTGAGTTAACACATCATCATCTTTCTGAAGATATTTCTAAATCCGACTTGAAGAAATTAGTAACTGATTTGAATAAAACAGAGGATGGTGTGATAATTCAGCTTCCGTTACCCGAAGGATTAGACGAAGCATTAGATTTAATTCAACCTGAAAATGATGTAGATGGTTTTCATTCAGTTAATTTAGGAAATATAGTTCAAGGTAAATCAGGTATGAAACCTTGTACTCCAGCAGGTATCGTTGAGATGCTTTACAGATCTGGCAATGATCCTAAAGGAAAGCATGTGGTTATTGTTGGACGTAGTACTATAGTTGGTAAACCTTTAGCACTTCTTCTTTCACAAAAAGGAGTGGATGCTACTGTAACAGTCTGCCACAGTAGAACGCCAGATATTGGAAAATACTGCAGAGAAGCAGACATACTAGTGGCAGCTGTTGGTTATCCAGACACTATTAATTCATCTATGGTAAAACCAGGAGCTGTTGTGATTGATGTTGGAGTTAATAGGACTGAAAATGGATTAGTTGGTGACACTTCTTTGGATGTTAAGGAAGTTGCAGGACAATTAACACCAGTACCTGGCGGCGTTGGCCCTATGACTGTTGTGATGTTAATGTCAAATGTAGTTAATGCAGCGTTGAAAACAGGTTAATACTACCTATTCTAATTGGAAAAACATGGTTTCAGAAACTAGAAAAATTATTGGTGGAGGTTTATCAGGATTAGCTGCAGCCATTAATTTTGCTAAGAATGATGAAAAGGTTGAGATTCATGAAGCTAGAGAAGACATTGGCATGCAATTTCATCCTAATTATCAAGTTCTTCTCAAAGAAAGTCCATCTACACCATCTTCTGAAGCTGACGCCACTTCTTACTTGAATCGTTGGGGTTTGAATCCTAAATTTACTTTTAAAGATGCAAAGAAATTTGTGTGTTGTACACAGAAAAGGGATTTTACAATTTCATTGAAAGAACCACTGCCCTTGATTCTTAGAGGTGGTGAAAATTCTCTTGAAAGGGGATTAGCTGATGAAGCTAAAGATTTAGGTGTAGATTTTCATTTTAAATCTCGCCCTAAAGCAAAAGCTGGAGATATAATGGCTACAGGATCTTATCGTACAGATATGGCTGCTTTTGGAGCTTATTATGAAAATTCAGATTTCCCTAGAGACCAATTTCTGTATATGCATGATGAAAAATATTCGCCAAGAGGCTGGTACCTGTACATAATTCCAATGGATAAGGATACTATCAAGGTGATGAATTGTTGTTCTAAACCTTATGCTAAAAGTGTCAAAAAATTATTGTATAAAGCAGTTGATGAAAGGCCAGTTTTGAAAAATATTATTGATGGCGCAAAGCCGACAGGAACAGTTGGTGGTCAAGGGGGTGTAGACTTTCCTAAAACAGCTATAAAAGATGGCGTTTATCACACAGGAGAAGCTGCCGGATTTCAGGATCCGTGGAGAGGTTTTGGAATGAATTATGCTGTAGAATCAGGAGTCTTGGCTCAGCGGGCACTTTCCAATAATCAAGATTATGATAAAATGTGGAAAGAGCAATTTCGTGAAAGGAAAAAGGCAGATATTGCACGAAGAGGAATTTTTGCTATGTTAGGAAACCGAGCTTTTGAGCATGGTATGAGAAATGTTAAGGAAGGAGATGAAGTAGATTGGGAAGAAATTAATCCAAGTGGTTGGAAAAAATCATTAATATACAATACATTTTATTCAGTTGAAATGGCACGAAAAACAGTTTGGGATTCCTGGTAATGGATTTTAGTGAATTGCTATCATATGTTTTAGCAGTTGTTTGTATTTTTGCAGGTGCAATTATAATGTGGGGAAGTGAAGATTATATTGTTCCAGCATCCGGACGTTCGTTGCGTATTCCGTGCTCATTTCTTTTTTGGGTTTTAGCTGTTATATTTTATGCAATGGCTGTTGTTATAGAGGACGAGGACGAAAATCTATAATTAGAACGTTTGTTCGTGAAAAATAATGCTTGATTTGACCCAAATAGAAAATTTATATGCCGAAATGTCTAAGAAACATGAAGCAGCTAGACAAAAGCTAGGCCGTTCATTAACGTTAGCAGAAAAAATTCTTTTTGGGCATTTAATAAATTTTGATGAAGGTCCAAAGCGTGGAAAGTCATACGTTGAACTTCAACCAGATAGAGTAGCAATGCAGGATGCCACGGCACAAATGGCACTTCTTCAATTTGCATTAACAGGTCGTTCTGAGGTTGCAGTTCCTTCCACAGTTCACTGTGATCATTTGATACAGGCTAGAGTTGGTAGAGATAGTGATTTAGCAGATGCGAATAAAGAAAGTTCAGAAGTATTTTCTTTTCTAAAATCCGCTTCAGCAAAATACGGTGCTGGATTTTGGGAACCTGGCGCAGGAATTATTCATCAAGTAGTTCTTGAGAATTATGCATTCCCTGGCGGCATGATGATTGGTACAGATTCTCATACGCCAAATGCAGGAGGATTAGGAATGGTTGCCATTGGAGTTGGTGGTGCAGATGCTATGGAAGTTATGGCTGGTTTACCATTTACAATTAGATGGCCTGGAGTGATTGGAGTTCATCTTACAGGCGAATTGTCAGGTTGGTCTTCTCCTAAAGATGTTATTTTGAAAGTTTGTGAAGAATTAACAGTCAAAGGTGGGACAAGCCATATTGTAGAATATTTTGGTCCCGGAGCATCTTCTATTTCTTGTACTGGTAAAGGAACAATTTGCAATATGGGGGCTGAAGTTGGAGCAACTACTTCATTATTTCCATTTGATGCCAGCATGTCGAGATACTTGGATGCTACAGGACGTTCAGCAGTTTCTGAATTAGCAAATCAGCATTCATCGTTATTAGTTGCAGATCCCGAAGTTTTGGATAATCCAGAAAATTTTTATGATAGAATAATCGAGATTAATCTTTCCGAATTAGAACCAATGATTGTTGGCCCTCATACACCTGATTTAGCACGCTCAGTTTCTGAATTAGGGCAAGAGGCCAAAGACAAAGGTTGGCCAACAGATATCCAAGCTGCATTGATTGGTTCTTGTACGAATTCATCTTATGAAGATATGGAAAGAGCGGCTTCTGTAGCAAGACAAGCAAAGGAAGCAGGAATCAAATCCAAAGTTCAGTTTATGGTTACACCAGGTTCAGATACAATAGATCAAACAATCCGTAGAGATGGTCAGATGCAACTTCTTGACGATATAGGTGGCGTTGTGTTGGCAAATGCTTGTGGCCCATGTATAGGCCAATGGAAACGTGAAGATTCGAAGGGCGAAGTTAATTCGATTGTATCTTCTTACAACAGGAATTTTAGTGGACGTAATGATGGTAATCATGAAACTTTATCATTCTTGACAAGTCCAGAGATAGTTACTGCAATGGCTCTTGCAGGTAGTCTTGATTTCAATCCTCAAAAAGATAAGTTAACAGCAGCAGACGGTTCTGAATTTTCTTTGGAAGCCCCTACAGGTTCAGAATTACCTTCTAAAGGTTTTGAATCTAGTTTAGTAGGTTTTGTTGCTCCATCAGAAGGAGATGTCAATCTAGATGTTTCTCCAACAAGTCGGAGGTTACAATTGTTAGAACCTTTCAAAGCAATTACCAAAGAAGATTTGATAGACCTTCCACTTCTTGTTAAGGTCAAGGGTAAATGTACAACAGACCATATTTCTCCTGCAGGTATCTGGTTACAATTTAGAGGACATTTAGACAATATTTCAGACAATTGTTACATTGGAGCCCATAATTCCTTTACAGAAGAACAAGGTACAGCAATCAATCAACTTGATGGAACAAAAGGTAAATTGCCTAAGGTTGCACGTAATTATCATGAAAATGGGCAAGGATGGGCCGTAGTTGCCGATGTCAATTATGGAGAAGGTAGTAGCAGAGAACATGCAGCAATGTCTCCTAGATTTTTGGGTTGCAAAGTTGTAATTGCAAGAAGTATGGCTCGTATTGCAGAGACTAATCTGAAGAAACAAGGAGTTTTACCTCTTACTTTTGCAGATGAATCTTCTTGGGATTTATTGAGAGTAGATGATAGATTAACAATTAAAGGAACTGATGAACTAGGCCCTAATTCCAAAGTTACGGTGGAAGCAAAACACAGTGATGGAACTATGGATACTTTCGTTTGTAATCACAGTATGGATGAATTACAGGTAGAATGGTTCAAGGCAGGTTCAGCCTTGAATTATTTGCGATCAAAGAATTAATCTGTTGCAGTATGTAATACACCTTTACCACTCTTAACAGAGCCAACAATCTGCGCATATTCTCCAAGAAGTGATACTGATTTTTCAGCATCATTCTTGTCAACAACAATAATCATTCCCATTCCCATATTGAATGTTCGATACATTTCACTATCTTCAACATCTCCTCTTTGTTGCAACCAATCAAACACTGAAGGCACAGGCAAAGGCTTGTCAATTACATACTGAAAATTATCATTAATTCGACTAATATTGTCCAATCCACCTCCTGTAATGTGAGCTATTCCATGAACTTCTACTTGTTTAATCAAATTCATCACTTCTTTAACATAAATTCGAGTAGGTTCGACAAGTTGCTTTCCAATTTTTTTGTCTCCATTGAATAATTTTCTAATCAATGTATATCCATTTGAATGAGGGCCACTTGATTTCAACCCAATCAAAATATCTCCTTCAGCTATTTTTGTTCCATCAATAATTTCATTTTGTTTTACATATCCTACAGAAGTTCCTGCAATATCAAAACCATGAACTAATTCAGGTAAAATTGCTGTTTCACCTCCTGAAAGTGTACAATTTGATTGTATGCAACCTTCAGCTAACCCCATTCCAATCTTTGCCATCAATTCTTCATCCGGTTTGTCAATTGCTACATAATCAACAAAACTCAGTGGTTCAGCTCCAACACAGATAAGATCATTGGTATTCATTGCTACACAATCAATTCCGACAGTGTGAATTGAATCCATTTCTTCAGCTAGCAACAATTTGCTACCTACCCCATCAGTACACACTGCTAATGCCCCATCTCCAAGTTTAACTAATCCAGCAAATCCATTATCCAATTTTATTGATTCACCATCACCCTTTCTGTTAACACCTTTGATTTGAGCAATCAGAGCTTCAGTTGCCTTTTCGCTGGCATCAATATCTACTCCCGCTTCAGAATAAGAGCTTACCATAGAGTCTATCTTGCGTAGTAGTTTTGGATAACTGTACTGACCTGATTAATGTCAGTTATTCCTCTTTTCACCATGGACTCTAGAAGAGATTGTCTCTTTTGAGCCTCAGCGTCAAATTCCCTTGGTGATTTGCCTGCAGCCTTTGATATTTTTTCTCTTAATTTACTTGGGACTCCAGTTTCTTCTAATTTGTTTGTTTGGCCATTCCACTTGAATAGTGTGTTTAATCGAGGCTTATCTCCTTCTAGGCCAGCTAATTCAGAGACTTCAGTTATAGTTCTAACTTGTTTTCCACCAACAGCGATACGACTTTGCATAACAATTAGATGTAATGCATTCATCATGATTGGTGGTACTTCCATAGGAGGATTGATTAATCTTGAAACAGTTTCTTGCGCAGTATTTGCGTGAACAGTGCCAAAACATCCATCGTGTCCTGTATTCATAGCGGTGAACAAAGTTTTTGCTTCAGGTCCTCTTACTTCACCTACAATTATTCTATCAGGCCTCATACGTAGGGTGTTTTTCAATAATGAATCCATACCCACAGCAGGTTCTTCAGGTTTTGTTGAATTGAAAGTTTCAAGTTGAACATGGTGTTCATGTATAAGTTGAACTTCAGCTACATCTTCAATAGTGATAAGTCGATCTTTTGAAGGAATAAATGAACTAATAACATTCAGAGTTGTTGTTTTTCCAGATCCAGTTCCTCCAGCAACTAGAATATTACAGGGAGCAGCACCCATTCCATCACCAAACATCCAGAATAATGATGCCAATCTAGGCGGTATAGTTCCAAATTTCATTAAATCTACGATAGTCAATGGATCGCTCATTTGTTTTCTGATAGTCATGGTAGGACCATTTGGAGAAACAGGAGGGATTGTTGCATTTACACGACTGCCATCAGGCAGTCTACCATCTAACAACAAATTACCGGGACCAATTTCTCTTCCAACATACTTTGCTACTTTTTGAATAATAGACGTTGCTTCTTCACTACTCATTTTGACATTCGTAACACACATTCCATGTTTTCTGTGAGCAACCATAATTGCTTTGTCAGGATGGTTGTACATTATTTCTTCTAAATTGTCGTCATCCAACAATGGTTTTAGTGAACCATATTGTGGTGATTTTGTTGCCTTTGTCACTTGATAGAGGTGACGCTCAGCACCGGGTCTTTCCACGATGTTGGCGGTAGCATACTTTTCGATAATTCGGCCTTGTTCCATATTTAACCTAGTTGAATTTGTAGTGATAGTATAAGTGCAGTTAATGAATAAAATACAAAGATTGGAGTTCTCCAGATTGCAGTTTTAGTTTTTTGTAGTATAACAGATTCCATCCATACACTACTGGTACCCATTACAACCATATAGAAGAATAAAGCACTATTAAGTCCGCTCATATCAAAGCTGAGTTTAGTTGAACCGGCACTAATATCTCCGCCAAAAATAGCTACGATTGCTCCAAGTATTACTGGACAAGCAATTGATCCAAACCAAAGTATGAAATTTGCATTACTTTGTGTTTTCATTAATCTTTCCTTTTTGAGCATATAAATTTCCCAGAATTCATCTGAAATCTTTTCGAGAGTTGTAGCTATACTTCCTGATGATGCTAGAGCTACATTTAGGATACTTACAATTCTTGAAATCATTGGTGATTCGCTCTTTTTTGCGAAATTTTTCATTGCATTTCCAAAACCATTGTCTCTCATATCATTCACAGCCACTCTAAGCATAAGTCCCATTCTATCATTTCTACCATTTGCTATAGCATCTAGAGCAGATTCAACCCCCATTCCAGCTCTCAGTTCTTCAGCCAAGTCAGCTAGAACGTCTGGCCACGAATTTTCTAATTCAGTAATACGTTCTTGTTTTCTTTTTTGTGGAATATAAATCATTCCACCTACAAGTCCTAAAACTCCCATGGCTAACCATATCAGGAGGGCAGTACCTCCAATACCATCAACACCAAGACTGTCTTCTAATATATCAATCATTCTAAACACCAGGCTCCTTTGATTTAGTAGACATAATTAGTCCTGCTAACAAGATTCCAGTTACAACAAATGCAACAGGAGCACACCATGCAGGCATAGTCATTCCACCACCAAAAGCAGCGGCAGCATCATTATCCATAATTCCACTAATTACAGCACCAATTACAACGATAATAGGTAGTAGCATAGACACAATCATAAATTGTTCAGATGCGCCAGATAAGCTTTCTATGAATCCATCTAACTCCACTCTTCTATCTCTAGCTTCTTTTTCAGCTATAGATCTTAGTCTGTCTATTACATTTGTATCTTCTTCGACAGACATTACTAAAGTAGTAAGGACTCTTCTCAACCCTGCAGATTCAGTTTTTCTGGATTGAGTACGAATGGCGTCACCGAACGCCCTTCCACCATCGGTCTCTCTAAAAATTTCTTTGAATACTTCGCTTAAATCGCCATAGTCTTCATCTGCAATATGTTTCATTGCTTCAGCAACGCCAACACCAGATTCTAGTAAAACTTCTATAGCACGGATAGCGTATAACAATTCTTGATCGACTGATGACAAGTATACTATCAATACGAGGCCAATATTAAACTTTTAACTTTTTATTTTAGATTTTAATTCCTTCTAATTCTTTTCTATATGTTAGAGCACCACTATAGAATGAAAATACCATTCCCCATTCACAAAATGCAGTAAGATTAAGATACATTGATCTGTCAGTGTCCACAGTAGGAGGATTATCCATCCTATAGAAAAATCCTTTACCATCTATACGCAATTCTTGATTATCTAGTATACTAAAAATAGTCATAAAAAAGTAAAAAATCCATCCTGCATAAACTGCATATTTTCGGATATTATTTTTTTTCCCAGATTTTTCTAGTACAAGGTATGCAAAAGTACCCCATATCAAAAATGAAGTAAATAAAATAAAAGCAGTGACACTATGCAAAATAGGAAAATTATTCCAACTAAAGTTTACAGTTACGATTCCACAAATAGCACCTAAGGTTGCTAATATTCGAATCATATCGTTCCAATTTTCGTAATTTTGTCCTATTTCTTTTGTTAATGGTTCAAACGTTCGGTGAAAAACTTGAGCCAAAATTAGGAAACTGAATATACTAATTCCAAGTCCTGTTCCAAAAATTGATGCTTCAGGTTCATTAAACGGCATTTCAGAAATTATAGGAATAAAAGATGCAACCCTTCCACTAGTTGTTGAAACAATATATGTTATTACTAGTGTAGTTAAACCTAAGAAAACACTAACTTCAAGTAATTTCTTTGCACTATTTTTCATTCAAAACCGCTTGTGCTGCAGATAATCTAGCAATAGGAACTCTAAATGGTGAACAAGAAACATAATCCATGCCTACTTCATGGCAGAAATGAACTGATTTTGGTTCTCCACCATGTTCACCACATATTCCAATTTTCAAGTCAGATTTTGTTTTTCGTCCTTTTTTAATTCCCATTTTTACTAATTCACAAACCCCTTCGTCAAGACTTGCAAAAGGATCTTCAGGTAGCAATCCTTGTTCTAGGTATGCTGGCATAAATCCTCCAGTATCATCGCGACTAAATCCAAAGGCCATTTGTGTTAAATCATTAGTACCAAATGAAAAGAATTCAGCAGTTTCAGCAATTCTATCAGCAACAAAACTTGCTCTTGGAATTTCCATCATTGTTCCAACCATATAATTGTTTAAACCTTCTATTTTTGCAGCTACGTCTCTTACAATTTTTTCTTGATGTTTGTATTCGGTTTCCATTCCAGTTAATGGAATCATTATTTCGGGGAACGTTTCTACATTTTCAGAAGTAAGTTCAGCGGCAGCTTCCAAAATGGACCTAGCTTGCATTTCAGTTATTTCAGGATGTGTTATTCCTAATCTAACTCCTCTGTGTCCCATCATAGGGTTAGATTCTTTTAGAGCTTCAGAACGTCTTTCTAATTCGTCAGCATCAATCCCTAGAGAATCTGCAAGTTGTTTTTGTCTTTTTGAATCATGAGGAATAAATTCATGCAATGGAGGATCCATCAATCTTATTGTTACAGGTAATCCTTGCATTGTCCTTAGTGTTTCTTTGATATCATTTTTCATGAAAGGGAATAGTAAGTCCAAAGCAACTTTTCGTTCTTCTTGACTATTCGCCATAATCATTTCTTGAAGATGGAAAAGAGGTTTTTCAGAACCTTCACCATAAAACATGTGTTCTATTCTGAATAGTCCAATACCTTCAGCACCAAATCCCAAAGCTCTTTTTGCATCCGAAGGGGTTTCTGCGTTTGTTCGAACCTTAAGTTTTCTAACTTCGTCACATACTCCTAGGAAATGAGTCAGATAATCACTAGTAATATCAGTTTCAATTAGTGGCAATTCACCTTCGTAAACTTTTCCAGCAGTTCCATTAAGCGTTATTGAATCTCCTTCCTTTATAGTTACATTTCCAACAGTAAATTCTTTCTTGATAGAATCAACTTTCATTTCACCAGCGCCAACAACACAGCACATCCCCCAACCTCTTGCAACTAATGCTGCATGAGATGTCATTCCACCCCTTGATGTTAAAATTGCAACCGATGCTCTCATGCCTTCAACATCTTCAGGATTTGTTTCTTCCCTTACAAGTACAACGGTTTCACCTTTTGCAGCCCAGTTTACAGCATCTTGAGCTGTGAAAACAGCTTTTCCAGTAGCCCCTCCAGGTCCGGCAGGTAATCCTTTTGCTAGTAAAGCGGTAGTCTTTTCCAAATCAGGATCAACAATAGGATGCAATAATTCGTCTAATTGTGATGGCGTAACTCTAGTAATCGCAGTTTTCCCATCGATTCTTTTTTCTTTGACCATTTCAGAAGCCATACGTATTGCAGCAGGTCCATTTCGCTTCCCGATTCTACACTGTAGCATCCAAAGTTTGCCAGTTTGAATAGTGAATTCAATATCCATCATATCATTATAGTGATCCTCAAGATTCAGTCTAATTGTATCTAATTCTTTGTAAAGAAGTGGTACTGATTGTTCTAAACTGGGTAAATCACCACTATGTTCAGTTCTACAGACTTCATTCAAAGGATTTGGAGTTCTAATTCCGGCAACAACATCTTCACCTTGTGCTTTTGGCAACCATTCACCGTAGAAATTATTCTCACCAGTTGCAGGATTCCTAGTAAATGCAACTCCTGTTGCACTATCTTCCCCCAGATTTCCATAAACCATTGCTTGAACATTAACGGCAGTTCCCCATTCTTCAGGTATATTCTCTATTTTTCTGTAGGCTTTTGCTCTTTTTCCATCCCATGAATGGAATACAGCAGATATAGCACCCCATAGCTGTTCCCAAGGATCCTCAGGGAATGGTTTTTTCAGAACCTCCATTACTTTTCCTTTGTAAATATCAACTAAATCCTTCAAATTTGTTGCAGATAAGTCAGTATCTTCAGTTACACCTTCTTCCTCTTTCATTTTTTCTAATTCATGTTCTAATTGATTTCTAATTCCCATTCCTTCTTCAGGTTCAATTCCTGATGCTTTTTCCATAACAACATCGGAATACATTTGGATTAATCTTCTCTGAGCATCATAAACAAATCTAGGATCTCCACTTTGTGCAATTAACCCGTCTCTGGTGAAATCATTCAATCCTACATTTAGAACAGTTTCCATCATACCAGGCATAGATGTTCTTGCACCAGATCTAACAGACAATAGGAGTGGATTATCTGAATCTCCAAAGATAGTTCCAACTCGTTCTTCAATATCTTTTAATGCATTTTTTAGCTGTCCATCTAGTTCTTTTGGATAGGTTTTTTCATTTTCATTAAAGAAAGTACAAACTTCAGTAGTTATTGTGCAACCGGGTGGCACAGGTATTTTCAAAAGTGACATTTCTGCTAAATTCGCACCTTTCCCCCCTAGTAGATTTTTCATATCAGCTTTGCCATCAGTCATCTTAGGACCGAATCGATAAACGTGCATTTCGCTCATTACTTCTCGAGTCTCTATTGAAACTGCTATTAATTCTCTTCCTCTTTATTCAATAGGGTCGTGTAATTTTCCGATAAGGGGCCATCCGGGCCACATTAATTTATCATCTAACTCTATCATAATTTCGTAAACATCTTCATAGCCATCAACAATATGTTCAACAAGACATGGTTTACAATCATCATTTAACCATTTCCGAATTGCTTTAGAATTACCAATTTCTAAAGTATCAGCAATATCACATAATTCAGTTAATCTATTTTCTAATTGATAGATAAAATCCTCTGATTCCTTTAGTGCCATAGTTATGTGTGTAAATCTCAAATCTTTATCAGTTACTAATTCTTCAATACTATTTTTTTGAGGTGCACCCTGTTTTACTAACATTTCCATTAATTTTTTATCACCATAAATCTTACTTCCTGCAGCAAGTAAAAATCTTAAACTTTCAGTTTTCTTATTTTTATCCATATCTTTCCTTTAGGTAATTTATAACGGTTAAAATATCATTTTCTGAGGCAATAGCAGTTTCTTCATCAATAGTTTCTCCTATTCCAACACATAATATATTTTCTTTGGAATATTTTACCCATTTCTTTCCAATATCATTTACTCTATTTAGTATGATAATTCTATCCGTATCTGGTGTATTGTGTGTTAAGTAATCCCATAATTTAACAAAGTGATTATCAGGTTCTTCTAAGCCATTTCCTACGACTATTTGGACATCCGCACTTTTAAGCCAATTAATCCAAACTTTTCCAGTAGCAGTAGGCGCATCAATTTCATAAAACATAAATTCATTTAATTCACAGGCATGGTCTAACAGCATATCAGGCACATTATCGGGAACAACAAAATTTCCCCAAGGTTTTGGCAAACTTCTCATAAATGTTGATTTGCCAGCCCCCATCGGTCCAGTTACCATCACATAGTTCATCTTTTTCCTGCCTTTATTGCTTTGAATATTCCCATTAAATTTTCATATTCACCTTCATCCGGATTACCTCTAGAGATTAGTCTTCTTAGGGTTGTTTTTGACCTAGCTAATTTTCTTTTAGGATAACTGCTATCTTCTAACATATTCATAATTCTTTCTACCAACCTTTCGAATTCTTCTTGAGATACTGTTTTTCTTCTTTTTGTTCCTTTTGCTTTTACCTTTCGATTTATTTCATACAAGACAATTCCAACAGCATGAGAAAGATTTAGAATAGGATAATCCTGACTTGTAGGGACAGTTATAGTAGTTTCACATAATGCTAATTCTTCTTTGTAAAGTCCATAATTTTCTCTTCCAAAAACTAAAGCAGGTTTCTCACGCCCCTCTATTATTTTATTTATTTTCTTTACATTTTTTGGAGCTCTAAACCACCTTTTATCTCCTTTAGGTTTTATTCCGCTGGTTGCAATTGCAATATCACAATCAGCCAATGCTTCTTCCATAGTATCAAATCTTTTTAGTTTCTCTAAGATAGGCCTACCTGACTTGGATCTTGCAAAACCATCGTCGTTTATTTCACATCCATTAACTAATGCTAAATCATCAATTCCAAAGTTTGCCATCACTCTTGCAACAGCTCCGACGTTACCAGGATGTTGCGGTTCAACTAGTACAATTCGCATCAGTAATTTAGGTTAGTTCTACTCCTATATTTCGTAAACGTTCTTCAACTTCTTTTTGTTTGATATGAATGGTTATCCATTCAATATCTTTCCTTTCAACAGCGTTTTTGATTCGTTTCTCATTTTTAGTTAAGTTCTTGGTCTTTCCAGTTTTCACTTCTATAATTTTGATTTCAATTTGAGCTGTTGGATCATCAAGTCCTTTGAATCCAATCCAATCAATTGGTTTTCCAAAGTGCCTCAATTCACTACCGCTGCAACCACTTGCAGACAACCACGGAATCACTAATTCAGATAAGTCCCCTTTCAATTGTGATTTTAGTCCATCTTGCTTTTTTTTTCTTAGATTAAACATCTCAGTTTGGTGTTTTCCACTCTGTTTAATGTAAATAATTATAAAAATAATGATGTTTATTAAAAAAATAATAATTACTGAGTTTTCATCCATAAAGGGACCTTGTACTTTAGATATAAAAAGTCTATGATTTTTAAAGTTCCTTCATAGAGGATACTAATTCAGTCATCATTTTCTTACCATCACCAAATAGCATCATTGTTTTGTCTTCATAGAATAAATCATTATCTACACCAGCATAACCGACAGATAGGGATCTTTTTACCATTACGACAACTCTTGCTTTATCAGCATTAATTATTGGCATTCCTGCCAATGGCCCTTCTCCACTTCTAGCAGCAGGATTAACGGTATCGTTTGCACCAACAACCAATGCAACATCACATTCACTCATCTCTGAATTTATATCATCCATTTCAATTAATTTCTCGTATGGTACACTAGCTTCAGCTAGTAGAACATTCATGTGTCCCGGCATCCTTCCTGCAACAGGATGAATTCCATATTTCACTTCACATCCATTTGCTTCTAAGATATCTGCAAATTCTCGAACTTGATGCTGACATTGTGATACAGCCATCCCATAGCCCGGTATGATTACACATTTTGAAATTCCATCACAAATCATAGCTACTTCTTCAGGATCCGATCCAATTTTTGTCCTTGTAACTTGTTCTTTATCCGAACCTCCAAATGATTTGAATAAAACATCAATTAGTTGACGATTCATTGCCTTACACATAATATTTGTTAGAATTAGGCCTGCTGCACCAACCATTGAACCTGCAATAATCAATACATTATTTCCAATGATAAATCCAGTGAATGCTGCCGCAATACCTGATAGTGAGTTTAGAAGACTAACTACAACAGGCATATC
>Ga0208639_1001002_pt1 | contig 19436 bp, 18 predicted proteins | sample ETNtaG_33_FD_185772 | JGI IMG/M metagenome (GOLD analysis project Ga0208639, IMG submission 185772) | Marine microbial and viral communities from oxygen minimum zone, Eastern Pacific Ocean - ETNP201310SV76 (SPAdes) (version 2) | ecosystem: Environmental > Aquatic > Marine > Oceanic ...
CAAGTTCATTAGCTAGATCAGAACTTGGCCACAGCTCAAGACCTATAAAAGAAACTATTAACGATACGGTAGAATTTTTTGTAAATAGAGGTTTGATAAGGTAGTTATGTCAGAATATAAAGCTTGGATTCAAAATGAAGTTGGGCCGTTTACTAACTTAAAGATAGGAAACATGGAGATGCCTGCTCGTGGAGAAAAGGAAGTTCTTATAGAGACAAAAGCAGCAACACTAAATTTTGCAGATTTACTCCTTTCAAGTGGAATGTACCAATCAAATCCTCAAACACCTTTTGTACCAGGATTTGAAGTTGCAGGAATAGTTAAAGAATGTAGAAAGGACAGCCATCTAAAAGTAGGCGATAGAGTAATTGGTGCTTGTACTGTTTTTAGATCAGGACGTTACGGAAGTTTTGGTGAGTTTTGTATAAGTAGTGAAAATTTAACTTATAAAATCCCTGATGGAATTAGTTATGAAGCAGCAGCAAGTATCTTAATGGCTTATTTAACATCAGATTTTGCATTACATAGACGTGCTCAAATTAAAGAAGGTGAAAGAGTTTTAGTAAATGCTGCAGCAGGTGGAGTGGGTTTAGCTGCTATACAGCTTGCTAAACTATCAAATGCGAAAGTAATAGCTGCAGTTGGTTCTGATGAAAAAGCAGAATTTATTAAAAAATATAATCCAGATTTAATAATCAATTATCGGAAAGAGAATTTAAAAGAAGTAATTGAGAATAAGTATGGGAAACGACCAATTAATATTTTCTACGACCAAGTGGGAGGTGAACCCTATGAAGAAGGGCTTCGCTTGCTAAGTTCAGAAGGTAGGGCTTTAATTGTTGGCTTTGCAAGCGGAAACATACCTAACCAGTTGTTAAGTTATTTATTAGTAAAAAATATCACCCTTATGGGAGTTTTTATGATTAGCTTTGAAGATGATGACTCAGCTTATTTACACTCAAGGATGGAGTCATTGTTTAATTTGTATTTAGAGAAAAAGATTGACCCTGTGTATGAAATCATACCTTTTGAAAAAATACTTGATTATTTAGATTTGATTGGTTCTAGGAAAACAATTGGAAGAATAGTAGCAACTATTTAATCTCTGGAAACATACAAATAGGAAGTTGATAGAACTTATCCCAAGACCTTTCAAATAACGATTCATATAATTTAACTAGATTTGGATTACGTTTTTTATAGTCACTTAATATAGCTATTGCATCCTCCTCATTTAACCATTCGGCAACCGAGGTATAATTGAGACTTGTCCACACAACTTCCAATTGAGGGTTTTTTCGGAGATTTAATACCCAGTCACTTTTTTCTCCAAATCCTGCAATAACAACAGGAGCATTGTTAATTGTTCCAATTACTTCTAAAAGTGTTTTTCTTTCTTTTTTTGATACTCTTCCAGTTGTTCTAATTTGTATTAATTTCTTGCCATAGATCCGAGCAGTTAATTTATTGTATAAAAAATAAGGGGATCTTAAAAAAAATCTATATTTTAAACTTAAATCTTTGTAATCTACCAAATTCTTATTTATTCCAGTTTCTTTTTTTGATTTAAAATAAATTCTTCCAGTTCTTTTACATTGGGTAAATGCCTGGCACCATAACCAAGAAGTTTATATGCAGCTACTGCATTTCCACAGTCTATAGCTTCATCAATAGGTTTATCTTGTAAAACTCCGGAAATAAAACCTGTGTTGAAGGCATCTCCTGCACCAATTGAATCTTTGGGGGATATCTTAAAAACTTCTCTTTTAGTTAAATTGTTTTTATTAAAAGCTAAAACACTTTTTGATCCATTTCTACAAATTAAGGTCTGATTTTCTTTTATGATTGCTTTTGCAGCTTCATTTATAGTCTTCTTTTCTGTAAGTGGAATAATCTCTTCATCAGAATTACCAAAAATATAGTCAGAGTATGATATCGCTTTATAGACTGTTTCTTTAAACTCAAGATCTAGGCCCCATAGTTCAGCTCTTATGTTTAAATCAAATGAAATAGGTATGTTGTTTTCCTTAAATAATTTCATCACTTCTATCATTGTCGTTTTTATTGGATCATTTCTTAAACTAATTCCTGAAACATGAAGCCAGTCGCTTTCAAGAAGATGCTCTTTATCAATTAAGGAAAATTCTAAATATTCATGGGCTCCTCCTTCTGGGGGCCAAACAAATAAGCTTCTCTCACTATTTGATTGAACAATGCCAATTACCATTGCTGTGCTGTGTTCGTCTAAAACAATTAAATTCCGAGTATCAACGTTATCATTTTTCATTTCTTCTAAAACATGTTTACCGTATATATCATTACCGACTGTTCCAAAAAATTTTACTTTTAATCCTAACTTTGATAACCCAGCTGCAACATTGGCGCATGTCCCTCCGCTTGATAAAGAGGGAGGTTTTAATTTATTTACATCTGAAAGCAATAAAGACATATCAACATTTGAATCTCCAAGAACAGAAATTATTTTTTTAGACATGTCTTAAATAATTTCTTTAGATTTTTTAACAAATTCTTCGACTTTTTTAAAATCTTTAACAAAGCTTCCATCATCCATTAATTTATTTGTATGAGTTAATGAGTCAACTCCCCATGGTTGCACTTTAGCTATTGCTTCTTGTACGTTTTCTATAGAGAGGCCTCCGGCAAGTATTACAGGTGTTTTTACATTCTGAACAATAGATCTTGATATATTCCAATCATGTATTTTGCCACTTGCACCTATTCCTTCAACGTCTGTTGTAGAAGTATCTAGTATAAGATAATCGGACACATCAGAAAAATTTATAGCATTTTGAATAGCTTTTTCACTATCAACTGATATTGCAAACATTATTTCAATTCCAGGATCTAAAAGTTTTTCTTTTATTTTTTCTATGTCGTTTACAGATATAGATCCTGGATTACCACATAAGTGAAGTATGTCTGGTTTAACAAATAATGCCATATCAATTATTTCACTAATATTATTCGAAACAGATATTGCTACAGTTGTTGTTCCAGTTAAAGATGCGCAAATATCTTTACCCATTTCAAGTGTTATCTCTCCTGGTAGGCTAATATTTGCTGGAGTAACCCCAACAAGATCTACCCCTAAACTGGCAACCTTTTTGGCCTCATCTACTGACTGAAGGGTGTATATTTGTACTTTCATTATTAAAGATCATTAATGAACGTATCTTCATAGCTTTGCCTGTTAACTATTTCATTAATTCCTGAACTAGTAACAGCAACTACTCCAGATTTTGGAACTCTATTATAATTACTCGCCATAGAAAATGTATATGCTCCAGTTGAGGTAGACATTAAAACATCTCCAGATTCTGTATCTTCAGGAAGCATTGCATCTTTTACCAACAAATCTCCACTTTCACAATGTCTTCCTGATACTGCGTGTACTGTGTCTTTCTCACTTTTGCCTCCTGAGATATTAAATAATTTATGTTCACTTCCATATAATGCTGGTCTTGGGTTGTCTGACATACCTCCATCAACAAGTATGTACGGCTTTTCTCCTCTATCAGACTTTATAGCTCCTGCAGTATAGAGAATAACTCCAGGATTATTAACTAATGCTCTCCCTGGTTCAATCATCACCTTATAAGCTTGTGACCAATGCTCTTTTACTCCCTCATGTATTGCTTGAGAGTAAAAAGAAAGTTCATGATCTACTTCATCTCCAGCATACGGAGAAAAGAAACCACCACCTGCATTAAAAACTGCCTCTCCTTCTACTTTTTCTGAATGAGTATTCATAAAATCTGCACACGAAGTCATGGCTAATTTATAACGTTTAGGATCTTTAATTTGGCTTCCAACATGTACATGAATTCCTGAAAATAATAATGACTTGGAAGATGCTATTTGATTCAATGCTTCTTCAGCAAAACCAATGGAAATACCAAATTGTTGATCATATCCACTTGTGAGTACCATTGGATGTGTTTCAGCACCTACATCTAAATTAATCCTCATGATTACTGGCTGCTTTTTATTTATAGATGAGGCTGCTTTATCTATCATCTCTATTTCATAACGATTGTCTATAGAAATATGACCACCATTATTTTCAATAAAATACTCTATCTCATCTGTTCTTTTAAAGGTTCCATTGAATACTGTATTCTCTAATGTTCCAACTGTTTCTTGTACAGTTGCCATTTCTCCTCCTGAAACAACATCTATACCCCATCCTTTTTCGTCAAGCTCTTTAACAAGTGCCTTAGAAATAAAAGCTTTTGCAGCATATCTAAATAAAGTATCTGCTCCAAAAGCATCAGTGAAACCATTAATATTGTCTTTTAAATGTTCCCAATCATATACATAAAGAGGTGTCCCATAGTTTTTTGCAACATCAATTAATGAAGTTTCTCCAATATAAGCAACTCCTTCTTTAAAGGAAAGGTTTTTAGGGAGGTAACTCATTTTTTAAGTCTTCTCTTTATCCAAGCAATATCTTTTTTTTGGGCATCAGGACCATTTGGTGTTTCAACAATTAAGTCTGTTTTTGCATTATTAATAACATATTCAAGATCTTCCTTTGGAATATTTCCTTTACCAAGATTTTCATGTCTATCTCTACTACTTTCAAAACCATCTTTTGAATCATTAAAATGTACTAAATCAATTTTCTTTACTAGCTTTTTAAAACCTTTTACTGCATCTTTTGTTGGTATTCCACCTGCCCATGTATGACAAGTATCTAGACAGAGACCTACATTAAGATGCCCTATAACTTCCCAAAGTCTCTCAATTGAATCCATATAACGAGCAATGGAATTTTTTCCACCAGCAGTATTCTCTACAAGAACCCTCATCCCTGTATCTTCAACTTCCTTTAATGCTTTACCCCAGTTCTCATATCCCTCGCCGATGTCTCCTCCTTCACCTACAGAACCTCCGTGCACAACAACTCCTTTTGCTCCAAAAGTAGCTGCTACTTTGCAAGTTTCTTTAAGTAATTTTCTACTTGGATGTCTAACTTTATTATTTGGACTTGCAAGATTCAACAAATAGGGGGCATGAACGTATATATTTCCTTTATATTCTTGAAGTATGTCAACATCTTCTCTTGGTTTTGGACTTTTCCACATCATAGGACTAGAGATAAATATTTGAAAAGTATTACCTTTTCTGTACTCTATCTCTTCAATCGCTTTCTTCGAAGGTATATGGGAACCAATATTCATGGATTTAATTATAAAGGAATTCGCTATTAAGAAAAAAGATTATCCCATTACTTGTTCTGGACCAACTAATATGTAAACGCATGAAAGATTAAAGAAAGTTTCATTGCTGTCTGAAGCTGTAACCTCAAGTAAACCATTATTATCTTTAATTTCAACACTTGCTCCTGGTGTTTCTGCAAGATTTATATCTAGACAGATATTTACTACTTTTATTTCATCTGCTCTCGCACCCTCAACTTTCCAAGTTCTTGAGGGAGCACCAGTTTTCATAGTCTCAACCACTGTAATCTTGTAATTTGAAGTGATTCTTTTAGTAAATATAAGAGCACTTCCTGAACGTGGACCAAAATTTCCAAATGCAAGAAGTTTTGTTCCATCCTTAAGGTCAAGAAAATCTGGGTCTCCTCCGGAAACAAGATATTCTGGTTCAGACCAGTTAAACCCATCGTAGCCACTTCTATATACCATAAAATCAAAGGTTGGCCATATCCATTCAATCACACCAGATGAATTAAATTTTATAGCTGGATTTGTTGTTACATCTTCCTCTCCACCATACATTCGGTCAGGTTGAGAGGTCCAAGTTATACTATCAAGAGAAGTGGCAACACATGCGCGTCGATTAAAATCTCCTATAGGACTCACTAGTTCTTGTGCATGCATTAACCAAGACCCATCATTCAATTTTGTAATCGATGGATCACCTAGATGGCCCATAGATTTACCTTCTTTATCTTTGCAGTCGCTTGTCATGAATAAAGGTATATCTACTTTATTAAACTTGATACCGTCATTTGATTCATATCTAACTAAAGTATCACCAGCAGCTGATTTTTCCCATCCCCATGCAATAACTTTATTGTCAATAACTAAAGCTTCGATAGGTGAATCAACAGGTACCCTTACACCTTCTTCAATTATCCATGTTATTCCTCCATCGCTTGATACAGCAGAATGTATTAAGTTATCAAATCCAGCAATATTAGCTTGCGGTTCATTGCCGTTCTTAAAATAAACACGTAGCCTACCATCATTCATCTCAACAATTGAAGCATCTGCAACATTTCCTAAACCATTTAGTTTGCTTCTAATTGATCCTAAATATGACAAATGTATTGAGCTTAATGTTGTCTCTTTACTTCCTAATGTTTCTTGTCCTGATGGTGGCTGACCTTGTCCTGGTGGTGGCCCCATGCAATTACCTATCCTTTGCTCCTCTTCAGTGGTAGGTCTTTCGTTCTGTAGCTGCTTATAACGTTCTTCTCCAAATTCATTAATTAAACAATCGGCAAATCCTGGATCTAAAAATGGATTAATGTTTGGAGGTTGTTGACCTTGCGTTTGCTCTGTTTGAGTGTCTTCTTCTCTATTTACTTGGGTATCTTCTTGTTGACTTTGTTTTATCTCTACTTCTTCTACTGACTCAACTATTTCTGTAGTACTTGAGTTACTACCACACATTGCAAGAATTAAGGCTAAAGCCAATAAAATAAGTCTTTTTTGTTTCATATGTAAATAAGTATAAATGATAGGAACTCAGGGAAGTATTAACTCAGCAGTAAATAATAAATGTTCCCTATCTCCCATAACGTTTGGAGCAGCGGATCCTACAACTAAATAGCTTTTTTCATCAATTGGAATGGCTGTTGGGTCAAAGTAGGTATAACCTTCAGGCGTAATCCTCTCTTCAATTAAATCCCACTCTAATCCATCTTTGGATGTTGCATAGAATAAGCTCTGTGGTATTTCTGGCATATAGTGAGGAGTGTAGGACATAAGAGCTTTCCAGTCCCCTTCCTCAGCTTTTATTACTTCAAAATCTACATAACCATTTTCAAGTCTATATCCAGGATCCATACTGAAGTCAATCCCTTTAGTAGTTTTAGATGTAGCGCTTACAAGCTTTTCATCTGAAGTCTTGTCTTCGGTATATGTCCAATAAACTCTAACTAAACCATTTGGCATTGTTACAGCATCTGGGACACCCCATGCAATCTCATCTCTGTCTACAGGAAAACCAAGAGGTGTTTTTTCACTGTAGCTCAATCCATCTTCTGAAAAAATTGCAGTAAAAATATCTTTCTGGTTAGTTTGAGGATTTAATTCAACAAAGTATCCTCTTCTTATTCCATCTTTCGTCTCTATTATTGTTAAATCTGACATTCTCTCAAGAGAGCCTTGTATTTCACAATTAAACTGATAGTCGCATAATGATACGGCTATACCTTTCACTTTGATACTGCTATAAAATAACCTAAGAGTTTTATCGTCAACTATCTCTAAATGGGGACTAACACCATCCTCACCTAGAGATGTAATATTTTCAATACTTGCAAAAGAAGTCGAATATGAAGTTTCTTGGATACTTTCCGTAGATATAGAAGAAGTTGCTTCTTTTATTCCTATCCCCGGAGGACCAGGAACATTGCATGATGTGAAGTAATCCATTTGTTCCTGAAGAATTTTTCCTTCTTCCATTAAGCTTTTTTCCATACTCTTAAGAGATTCTGTAGTTGAAATTTCTGCTATACATTGTTTTTCATTATTCGATAAAAATGACAGGGCTCCTTGTGGAAATTCTTTAAGGACTTCTTTAATGTTCGCAATCTGAGGTTCTTCTTCTTGCTGGGAAGTCTCTTCTGCTTGAGACCCCTGTTCAGGCTCTGTGTTGTTTAATGTCTCTATTTCTTCATTTGACTCTTGATTCTCTAAAGTGTCTTTAACGCTTATGTCTTCATTTGTGCAGGAAACTAATACAAGAAAAATTATTAATGATACTTGGGTAGTTTTCTTCATAATTATCCTGAAGGTACAAAACCTAACAGTCTATTGGAAAATTTATATTCTCCTACCCATAAATGATAACCATCCCAACCAATTCCAGCTGCCATTTTGGTTCCCATATTTGATTTATCAGTTTTGCCACCGAAACTCATTATTGGAGAACTACCTGATAAAGCATCTTCAATAGAGCTCCAGCCAATAATCTTGTCCTTTTCTGGAATAAAGAATCCCTTTTCATTAAGACTAATCTCTGCTGCGCACTCTTGAGCTGGAACGTCTTGGTATGTTGGGGAAGATAGGTTAGATAACTCAAGTACTTTAATGCCAGAGCCAGCTATACACCCAATAACTAGGTGTGTATCATCCATATCTATACGAGCCACTCTAGAGAGATTCTGTAATACGTAAGCTGGATTATCAGACGAGCTAGGTACTCCTTCCCATACATAGATAGCATTTGCCCCAGAATCAGCTACAGCAAAATATGTTCCATTGTATGCTATTCCTTTTGCTTCTTGAAGGGTTATATTCCCAATAGTTTGAAAGTTGATGTCAAAACTAAAATTACCGCTGTTAATTGTAGATTCAATATTATTCCAACCCCAAACTCTATTTCCTCCAACAAGGTAAACCTCATTCCCATGAACAGTTAAATCCCATGGTGCTTGATCAAATCTCCTCATCACAAGATCTGGCTGTGCGTCTGAATTTCCTGGAATTTGTTTCCAGATAGAAAGTGAACGATCAAAATCAGATGAAACAAATAGCATTTTACCGTTTGAGTCAATAATTGGATTTTGTATTATAAAATCTTCTAGTAAAGGATACTTTTCTGGAGAGTCTGAAAGCAAAGACCAATCAGGTTTTTCTGTTGGAGAGCTTGGAAGAGAATTAAAAACAGATATCCTGTTTCCATTATATTCTGCAACAAATAACTTACCATCAACAACGGTGGCTCCACCATCATCACCCCCAGCCCACCTGTGGCCTTCATTTGGATTTGCTTTTTTAACTTTTACTTTTAGTTCATCTGTAGTCGTATATAGCTCATCGTAAAAATACATAGTCTCACCACCAGCAGCAATGCCATAAATTTTTGAATCATAAATAGCTCCAGCAAGCCAGTTGTCAATGCAGGCGTCGGGATCACGAGATGCCGTTGGCCAGGATATCCAAACATGTGTTGATCTTGTGCCGTTTATTCCAATACATGGTCCATTTGCATTTTCATCTCCAATCATGATGTAGTTACCATCAGAGATAATTGACCTTGGAGTGCCCACCTGATTAGAGGTCAAAACAACATCTGGTTGTGTTGTTGGCCCAGGAAAAGTATTCCAAAAAAGTACAGATTCTGCAACTGTTGCTGAAACAATAACTTTAGTGCCATCTGACCAAACACCCCATGGCCATGAATTCCCAAAATTTACATAATTAGTAATTGGTAAAACATAGTCTGCAGGCTGTCCAGATGATGTTGGGAATGATGTCCAGACAAGAACCCTGTCATTCTCAGAGTCTGCTACCAAAACTTTTCCGTCTGGTGTTATCGTAACTTGTCCTGGAAAATCCATATTGCTTAGACCTGTTCCAGGGTTATGGGTTGTAAAGTTTTGTTGACCAAGCACTAAATCAGGAGCTATCTTAGAAGTTGGAATTGAATTCCAGATTAGTACTCTATTATTAAATCGATCTGTAACAGCAAGTTTCCCAGCATTAGCAGAGACCGCAACGGGATGATTTAACTTGTTCTGACCTCCTGAATTGTTAAACCCATAACCTGACAAAATAATATCAGCTGATTCATTTAAACCAAATGTTGTATTTGTGCTTTCACTAGCTACTGAATATGAGGTGCTGTATTCGTAAACATTTAATGAATACCAATCATTAGCCTCACCTTCAGTACCTTGTTGCTGTGGATTGTTTACAGAACCTGAGTCCTCATTTCCATCCTCTCCACCACCAGGAGTACCACCAGCTACTTCTGTAGAGCCTTCTGGGTCTTGATAGCATTCAATAACGATTCCGGATTCAAATTCGTCTGGCTCAAGATCCTCTACAACTTTTTTATATACTTCTCCTCCAAAGTAAACAGAGATACAATCCAGGACTTCCTGGTTAGCATTTTGAATAATCCCTACTGCTTTTTGTATTTTCTGTTCAGGAGAATCTTCTCCACCTTGTGGTCCTTGTCCTTCTGGTCCTTGTCCTTCTGGTCCTTGTCCTTCTGGTCCTTGTCCTTCTGGTCCTTGTCCTTCTGGTCCTTGTCCTCCCATGCATTCAGCTATCATTTGCTCTTCTTCTGAGGTAGGTCTTTCATTTTGTAATTCTTTAAAACGTTCTTCTCCAAATTTATTTTTTAAACAATCAGAATAATTTGGATCTAGAAATGGGTTGGTGTTATTTGAAGGTTGCTGACCTTGAGTTTCCTCTTGAGTTTCTAGTATTTGAGTTTCCTCTTGAGTTTCTAGTATTTGAGTTTCCTCTTGAGTTTCTAGTATTTGAGTTTCCTCTTGAGTTGTGCTCCCCCCACAAACAATGAGAGTAAATGATAAAACCAATGAAATTAACTTATTTCGCTTCATATATATCTAATTATAAAAAGATTCTCAAGAAGATACTTACTAAAATATTAATTACGACTTCCTTTCGTGCCTTGAACCACTGAAACAAGACATGATAAAACAAAATACAGCCACTAGGGAGTCTTTTGCATGAATTTTTTACAGTAAAAACAAAAATCCCGATTGATCTTGCGACCCTTCGGGATTTTCTATTCTATTTCATTTTCGGTCTTGCGACTTCTTTTTCAATAGTGTTTAACTAATTTACCCTTAAAATTGTTTCTAATCAAGAAATTTTAAGTAATTTTTTTCGCGAACTTTTTAGTAAAAAAGACTATTTTATATAGATTTTTACATCTGAACGAGGGTGTGGGATTGGTGAAGGATTAATATTTAGCTCTTCTTTAGAAGTAATGCTATCAAAGTTGTCTACTAATTTATACACAACATTCTTAAATATGTAGCTTGCAAAAAATTTGCCTATACATGTATGGGCTCCTCCAGAAAAAGGAAAATATGCTTCATTTTGATAAGTTGGGTCTTCAAATCTTCGAGGAGAAAATATTTCTGGATTATCCCAATATCTTGTGTCGTTGTGCAGGACTAGAGGTCCTACAGCTACGTATGTCCCTGCTTCCAATTCATAGCCTTCTACTTCTGTGTCTCTTACAACATATCTTGGGGAAAATGGTACCGGTGGATATTTTCTTATTGCCTCGTTAAATAATGCTTCTCCTAAGTGTCCATTCTTTAATTCAGAAATATTTGTACATGATATTGGTCTTGATTCGTTAGCTAAGTCTTTACAAAACTCTCTATCGGTTGAAAGGAAGTGTATCGAAGAAGTTAAAGTACTTGTTGTTGTGTCGTGTGCAGCGAGAAGTAAAAATATCATATGCTCCGCTATTTCATAATTTGATAGTCCGCCTTCTTGTTTGTTTGTTTTTACTAGTTCTGAAAATAATGTTTTTCTTTCAGTATCAATTTTCTCAGCCTTTGTTTCAAAATACTGTAAAAGCTCTTTCCTTGCTTTAAGGCCTTTCTTTAAACTTGTAAAAGGAAGCGGTTTTCTTATAACTGAAGTAGCAGATTTAACTGAGTCACTAAATAATTTATTCAACTCAGCTGATCTACTCTCATCTACCTCGTCGAAAAATAACTCAAGAGCTACGTTGAACATTAGTTGCTTAATGTTTTCATATAAATCAAATGATTCTTTTTCTTTCAACTCCTCTATCCATCCATCAATTCTTGGTTGTATAATTTCCAAATAATTTTCTAATGCATCTCTTCTAAATGACTCCTGCATAAGTCCTCTATGGTATTTATGGTCATCAAAATCTCTTAACATCAGACCATTTTCAAAAGTTGGCCCTAGGGAAAATTCCCATCCATGTTTAGATGAAAAATTGTCTTCAGGGTCTAAAAAAATATGTTTAGTTGCTGAGGGAGTGGAGAACATAGTAACTCTTTCATTCAAGATAGATACTTCTACGACGTCACCAAGTTTTTTTTGCAGTCTCCTACTAAATTTTAATGCATCTCTATTGAACTCAATAGAATGTCCTAAAAATGGTAAACCTTTATCAATAGGTGCTTTCATAACTATCTAATAATATTAGATAAAAATTAGTAGGAAAAGCAAAAATCCCGATTGATCTTGCGACCCTTCGGGATTTTCTATTCTATTTGTTTTCAATCTTGCGATATCATTTAAATAGTGTTCTACTAATTTACCCCTCTAAATGCTTCTATGCAAAATATTTATTAATGTATTTTTCGCGAACTTTTAATCATAAATTGTTGCTTTTTTCCTTTATCTATTTGCTCTAATGCATAACTAACCATAATTCGAGGCATGTTTTTATGGTTTTTTCCCATAAAAGATAACAATATTTTCTCATCTCTTTTGCCAATTTCTCTTAACATCCAACCAGTAGCTTTATGAATAAGATCCTCTGAGTCGTGTATATATTTTTTTGCTAATTTTAAAGTCAGATTAAATTCATTATTCTTAATCCTTGACCATGTCGCCAATATTGCGATTCTTCTTATCCATAAAGATTTGTTTTTTGACCATTTTAAAATTTGTTTCTGATTCTTTTTTTCTAAATGTTTACCAATTATGTTTGGTGCAATTTTATCAACAAGATCCCAACCATTTAATTGTTTAATATTTTTTACAGTAAATTGATACCATTCATCTTTTTTATCTGATTTATCATAATTATTTAAAACAATTATCCAACCACACATTCGTTCTTCATGCCAGGTTGAGTGAAGAAGTTTTTCTATCTCTTCTTTTTTTAAATCAGAATATTTTTTTGCAACGTTGGTTATGTCTGGCATAACAACACCTAAAAATTTATCACCTTCACCATATTCACCTTTTCCTGTCTTGAAAAATCTTGGAAAAAATTCCCTTTTTTCTTCATTTATATATTTTCTTAAATCTTTTTTTAATGAAGAAACTGTCACTTGTTAAATTTCTTTTGATTCTGAAATAAAATTAATAACTTCTGTTAACTCTTCATCTTTTATATGTTTTATAAGTACATTAAATGTCTCATCTTCAAAAATAAATACTAAATTATCCTCACCATTTTTTTCAATGCTCTTTATTTCATATATGTCTCTTACCACGCTTAAAGACTTCTCTCTTGTTCTTAGAGCAATGCGTCCATTATTAATCTCAATGACAGGTTGAATGAAACTTTGTATGGCCAATATTATTTGGAAAAGACCTATACCTAGAATCAAATAATATAACCCTTCTTCTCTTAAATTTGAACCGAACTCTTTTAAAGTAATATATTCCCTGAGAAATATTCTTAAAGGTCCTTCAAGCATGTTGTCTATAGAAATGTATGTTAAGAATATACCGGTGAGTAAAGTTGGTAGCATTGAACTTCTAGTTCTGTAAATCTTTTTTTCCATAAATTTATTTCTTTTAATAACAGATTACTTCATTTTGCTATTGTTTATATATGGAAATTGTACTGATTAGACACGGTCAACCAGAATGGGTAAAAGATGGTGAGTATACAGTTGACCCAGGCCTTACTGAAATAGGTAAAAAGCAAGCGGAAAAATCAGCTTCCTTTTTTTCTGAGAATAGTATGGATGAAATTTGGGTTTCTCCTTTAAGTAGAGCTCAAGAGACACTTAAACCTTTCGAAGAAAGAAATATTGCACCTAAAGTTAAAACTTTTGAATGGCTTCGTGAAGCACTTGATGACGATGAAAAAAAATTAATTGGTGAAAGCCAGGAAACAATTAGAGAGTATTTCGATCACCGTAATACAAGATCTTTTGAAGACTGGATGGAAACAACTCATGGGGCATACATGAAAGGATTTAGTGAAAATATAATAAAAAATTTTGATGAAAGCCTTAGCAATATTGGGGTTATTTCAATAGATGATCGTTATGATAGGTTGCTTGATTTAAGTAATAATAAAATCAATAATTTGATGATTATTTCACATGCAGGAACAATGTCGACATTATTGTCCTATCTTCTCAACTTGCCTTTATACCCTTGGACGTGGAGAAAGTTTCTTCCACGTCATGGAGGACATACATTTTTAAGATCAACTGAAATATCTTCTGGCCATTTTTTTAGAATGAAAGAATTTAATAATGTTTCATTTATGGGTAGCGACGAACTAAAAACGTATTAAAAATAACTATACTTGTAGTAACTTAGTAAAAATTATGCATGGTTCCAAAGCACTCCCAGAATTAAAAGCAAGCGAACTTACGCCTACAAAAAAAAGATATTTTTTAAAATACATTGCTGAATTTTTACTAAAAAGAGAAAATTTCTCTGCAAAAGGCAATTTCTTGGAAAATAAAAATGTTGTATTAGTAGCAGCCCCACATCAGTCTGCAAAAGATGAGTACTTTATGTTTTTAATAGTTATGGCTATGAATATAAAAATATGTTACTTATCAGCAAAATGGACAATGAGACGCTTGCCTGTACCTTTTTTAAAGCCAAAAGATATTGATAAACAAGGTGTACCTTGGCCTCTAGGTTGGCTCCAAGAGATTATATTTAGAAAGTTTGGAGCAATTCCAGTTGAAAGAAAAGAAAAGTCTGGACAATATAAATCAGTTATTGAAGAGTTAAAAAAACAAGATGGATTTGTCCTAATTGTTACTCCTGAAGGAAGGTTTGACCCTTCACGTTTTAGATCAAGCTTTTTATACATTGCTAGAGAGTTAAATGCTGAAGTGATGCCTGTTCAAATTGATTACGAAAAAAGATGTTTTACTCTTTTGCCTGCTTTAGATATAGAAGGTAACGAAGAAGAAGTTATAAAACGTTTACGTTTATTATTTCATGGTATCAAAGGTAAGCGTTCTAGGTTTGAGGCGTAAATGGAAGAGAAGATCCATAATCTTATAAAAGATAGAGGTCCATGGTTTCTAAAAGAAACTTATCTTTCAAAATTAGTTTATAGATTATTGGCTAAATATTTAAAAATTAATGAAACAATTTATGCCGGTGATTTTATAAAGGATATGTCTGGACCAGAAGCTTTCAACTGGCTAGGAGAGAACTATACAGCAAACTGTGAAATTAAAGGAATCGAAAATATTCCTTCTAGTGGTAAAAGCTTGATTGTATCAAATCATCCGATGGGCCCTGCGGATGCTATTGCAATATATCACCAAACATATAAAGTAAGAAAAGATATATTTTTCTTTGCAAATGAATTATTTATTTATTTAGTAGGCTCTTTCGAAAATATATTTGCTCCTGTGGTCTGGGACAAAGAAAAAGAAGTTCATACAGCATCTAAAAAGACTTATCGAAATATCAAAAGTTTCTTTCTGGATAATCGGATTGGTATAATTTTTCCATCAGGTAGACTTTCAAAACTTACTTTTTTTGGAATAAAAGACAGAGAATGGGAAAAAACACCGATAATCATAGCTGAAAGACATGACTGTCTGTTAGTTCCTATTTTTATTCAAGCAAGAAACTCTTGGTTCTTCTATTTTGCCTCATACGTAAGTAAGCAGCTTCGAGATATTTCTCAATTAAATGAATTGTTCAACAAAAAAAATAAAAAAATAAAAATAATTATCGGTAAACCTGTTTTAAGAAGTGATTTGCCTAAAGATAGGGATGATGCAATTAAAGAATTACGAAACTTATCAAAAACTTTAAAAAAAACCTAGATCTAAGTTAAGGTCTAATGAACAACTTCGCCTGTCTTTGGGCTTACTCCTAAGTTCCCAACCATGTAACCAAATAACAAAGGTGTTGTAACCAATCCTCCTAGACCATAAAATCTCCACGTAAGATCGACATCTCCAACAATCGACCAATACAGGATGTTCACAACAACAACTAATCCATATAAAGATCCTATTAGTGCCGAAGCTATCTGTATTTTTCTATCATGATTAGTTTTGTAATACCAATTAGTAATTTGAATTGCTCCAAGCGAAAATCCTAAACCTAAAATTATCATCAAAAACATACTCATTAAATCATCAAGAATAAAAAATACCGACTGGTAGAGGAATGAAATTAAATAAATCGCTCCCATACTTTTAGGTGAGGCTTTGAACCTTATAGCGTAAACAAAAACAATACAAGATAACATTGCATTAAAGAACACCGAACCTGCAGCAAGGCGATCATCATTATAAAAAAAGAACATTTCTATATCTAGAAAGGGGTTTACAAATTGTGTCATAAATACAATCAGACCGTAAATAGTACCTATTGAAAAAATTGAAGCTGCATCTAGGGTATCTTCAAAAGGTCTAGATGCAAATACATGATCTAGCATCAAAAACGATCCTAAGAAAAGCATTAAATGAGATGGGGTAATTAATGGTTCAACACCTGTTTCAAACCCAAGGAGGGTATGCCAAATTGCATCAGAACCTCCTCCTATAGCAAAAATTGATGCACCTAAAACTCCTACGTCTAATTTATAATCTTCCATTTTATTTTTTACATAAACAGCTGAAATTACAACAAAACCATATCCTGAATAGAGCAAAGCATGCCATGGTGTAAAGAATGTTTCTATATCATCCAAAATGAATGAATGGGCACTAGCGTCGACCCAAGCACCAGTAAACATCCAAACCATTGCAATGATCATAAGATACCTATATTTCTTTTCAGTTATTGGTGTCGGTGCTAATTTATCAAACATTATTTATTCCTGTTAAATAATACTATAGGTTTATGGATAAATTTTCTAGAACACTTACATTGAAAAACTCTGTTTTTTTAGGCCTAAGCTCAATGATTGGAGCCGGTCTTTTTCTAAATATCGCTCCTACAGCAAAAGTTGCATCATATTCCCTCATCTTGGGGTTAATTATGGCTAGTAGCCTTGCATTTGCAAATGCATCCTCTTCAGCACAATTAGCAAGACTGTATCCTGAAACTGGTGGAACATACTTATACGCCAAAAATGTTCTTGGAAAAATTCCCTCATTGATTGCTGGTTATAGCTTTATTATTGGAAAATGTATTAGTTGTATTGCTATAGCTTTGACACTTGGAAACTATCTATCGCCAATGTATCCCGAGTATTCAGGAATTATTGTAATTCTTATTGTTGCTGGAATTAGCTACTTTGGGATTACAAAAACAGTAGCGATTGCTAAGTGGTTTGTATATTCGTTAGTAGGGATACTTCTTTTCTACATTATTTCAATTACAAGTTCTGAAACTTTTAGCATTCAGATACCAATAACTGATGGTTTAACTTTAAAGGGATTCTTGCTAAGCAGCTGTATTTGGTTCTTTGCTTTTACTGGGTACTCCAGGTTGGCAACCTTTGGAGAAGAGGTAAAAAATCCTGAAAAGATAATTCCTAAAGCGATTTTCACAGGTCTTGGACTTACCGTACTTATTTATTTAAGTGTATCGTGGACAACACTTGGAATTATTAGTCCTGAAATAATTGAAAACTCTCTTACTCCTTTAAAGGTTGCATTTGATGTAAGTAGGTTTTCAGAGTTCTCATTCCTCATAGTTGTTGCCTCAACTATTGCAACTGGGTCAGTTCTACTAGCTCTAGTTCCGGGTATAAGCAGAATATTAGTAGCAATGGCTAGAGATTCTTATCTTCCTAGTTTTATGAAAAAAATTCATCCTAGTTTTAACTCAGCATATGTGTCTGAAATTATTACTGCAGGAATAATAATAATTGGAATCTTATATCTTGATGTAATAAACGCAGTAAAGCTTAGTTCTTTCTTTATTTTAATTTATTACTCATTAACAAATCTATCAGTAATAAATTTGAAAAAAGACGAAAGACTCTATCCATTCATTTATGCATATTATGGACTTATATCTTGTGTCTTATTAAGTATTGGCCTTTTAGTTTATTTTTAAACTACTCGTCATCGCCACATCCACAGTCTGGACAATACATTACTCCTCCTTCTCCTCTAGTTTAATTATTGCTCTAACCTCATCAGATCCTCTCATAAATACTTTTGCCATTGCTCCGTACTTTTTCTGAATTGATTTTATTCCTAATTGCTTTTCTTTTTCATTGTCAATAATCGATGCTTTAACGTCTACTTCTTCTGAAAGTTTCTCTGATCCACTTTGATTCGTAACATAAATTGTTGCTAACCCATTGTTTCTTATTCTTTTAACTTTTCCTGCATTTAAATTTGTAGTTACTACTAAACAATCTTCTAGTGATGAAAGCCAAACGGGTGTTTGCACTGGAGTATTATCTTTCCTAAAAGTTATTAAATTTATAAATTCTTTATCAGCAAACTCTAAAAGAGTCATATTAAAAATAGTTTAATAATAACGAAGGTAACTGGACGAGCCTTCTTGCTAAATAACTGTCGGATAATGATAAATATAAGATTATTGAAATTATTATTGCCAGTCTTATTAAGATCCTGTTTTTATTCATCAATATCTTTTTTTATTTGGATTACGTAATCCAAATAAAGGCCTTACGATTCTTATATTTTTTATAGCATGATAAAAAGTAAGACTTAAAAAACAGATCAAAAATAAAAACAAAATATATTTAATCCAAGGATTTAAATTCCATCCTCCTAAATAAAACATTAAAGCGTACTGAATTGGAAAATGAACTATATAAACTGGAAAAATTGTAGTTTTGTAATAATTAAGCTGACTTGATTCTTTATTTAGATAAACAGCTCCCAAGCCCAATACAAGAAAAATAAAATTAAAGGATTCAAAAGCTATTATCCGATTATCAACTCCTTCAAATTCATTAAGAAAACGATAGATATATAAAGTAAATGCAATTACACCATGAATTTTCCAATTTATTTTATTCGATTCCCAGAAAGCTTCTCCTTGTGAGGTCAAAATAATACCCAGTAAAAACCATATAGCTCCTAGAAAAAATCCATGCAGTGTATCAACATAAAGTGAGTAGTCATTCCCATACCACCACTCACCTGTTTCTACTAGGTGTCCTTCATAAATTATTGGTAGAGAAAATAAAAATACTCCACCTGGCTTAGAAAGCAACTTTGATAAAAATTCAGACTTATTTTTTAATAAAGGTATATAACGTAACATCAATACAAATATCAAACTATATATAATGATGTTTTCTAAAAACCATAGATGAACAGAATCGGGCCAAAAAACAGCTTCTCCCTCTCCTTTTGTTTCCCAAAATAAGGTCCCAAAATAAATAACTAAAGCTCCTGAAGTAAAGCTTCCAAACAATAAGGGGATACCGAGCACTTTTAATCTCTCTTTTACTAGTTTAAGTGGCGATCTCTTTTCAAATGAAAATCTCAATGCAATTCCAGATATTAAAAAAAGAATTGGAATTCTCCATGTATTAATCATGGCCATTGGAATCCATAGAGAATCTATACT